>Ga0316204_10002014_pt1 | contig 49360 bp, 59 predicted proteins | sample 6monrhotite_MG_2_FD_205661 | JGI IMG/M metagenome (GOLD analysis project Ga0316204, IMG submission 205661) | Microbial mat bacterial communities from mineral coupon in-situ incubated in ocean water Damariscotta River, Maine, United States -... | ecosystem: Environmental > Aquatic > Marine >... | reverse complement strand
AATCAGAGTTTCTCCAAAAATACAGTTTTTATCGAAAGACTATATATAATAATAAGCTTCGCGTGACCTCACTAAAAAAGCTATTTTTTTCTCAGAGTTTTTAAATCATTTTACTATTTTAGCCCTTTATTCTAAACCTATCTAAATAAAATGATGACAAGAAGAATTAAAATAGCAGTAATGGCCTCGGCTTCTTTATTGCTTTTAGGATCATGTGGAGGAAGCGAACCAGATGACAACCAAGTAGTTGACTCAATTGATACACTCGAAGAGGATTTTGATGTAGATTTATTCGAATCTCCTGAGGTGGATTATCACTTACCTTCTCCATTGCAGGTTGCGAGTATCTTCAAAAAATCAGGATTAGAATATAACACTGGAGTAACTAACTCTGCTGATAATTCAGGAAACTATAATGACGAGTTAAGTCAACACTTAAATTTTGGTGTATACTCTGCAGATATGGCATATTGCGTTCTTAATGAGCAAGCAAATGAAGGAAGAATTTACTTAGGTGTGATCTCAACTTTAGCTGCTGAAATTGGAATGGAAGCTGTTTTTGCTAATGAAGATTTGATGGATCGTTTCGAATTAAATATTGAAGACAAAGATTCTATTGAAATCTTAATGATTGATATTCATGAGCGCACTGAAGAGTACATGGAAGAGAACGATATGCAGCATCAATCTGCTGTTCATTTTGCAGGTGCATGGACTGAAGGAATGTACTTAGGTGTTTATGATTACGAGCACAATGGAAGCAAAGAAGGACTTGGAGCTCAAATCACTGAACAAATGGCTATACTAGGCAATATCATTAAAGGTTTGAAGGATCCGAGAAATGATGGCATGGAACTTGGATGGGTAGTAACAGACCTTGAAAACATTCAGTCAACCTTTGATTCATTTGGATCTGTATCGGCATATTACGAAGACGAGTCTGCTGATGAATTAACACTTTCAGATGAAGAGTACTCTACTCTAGGTGAATTGATTAAAGCTTTGAGATCTAAGATTACAAATGGTTAATTTTAAAAAGACACTCCTATGAAAAAGACACTTACAATAATCGCCTTATTTGGTTTCGCATTGGTGTTTGCTCAAACAGCTGCCAATCTTACTGAATTCAAAGAAAATATCTCTAAACAAAAAGTTGAAGCTAAAAAAGCACTTAAACCATACAGATATGATGGATCTAAAGTGACATATTTCAACTTCAAAACATACAAGCAAGTAAAAGAGGTAGAAATTTATCTATTCAATAATACTGACTATAGATTTTCATTCAATGGTAAATCTTTACCGAATGATGTAACTATTAAGATTTATGACGAGGATAAAACAAATCCTAAAAGAATTTTACTTACTGAAGTATCAGGAGTAAAAGGAAAAAATCTTGTAGTTGAATCAAAAGATTTGAATGCAACATATAAGTCTAAGAAATCTGGAGCTTCTAGATTGAAGAGAGTATTTGTTGACTATGAAATTCCTGGAGTAACAGGAGCACAAAACAAGAAACCAACCATGAAAGAACGTGGGGCGGTTATTCTTGTAATGGGTTATAAAAACTAGAGAATTAAATAATTACGAAAAGCCTCTTCAAATAAATTGAAGAGGCTTTTTTTTGTTCTTATAATTCCTAAACAGAAAGTATTATTTTTGTACGCGTTTTGACTTGTACCAAAACGTTAAAAGTGAGAAAAAAATGGTTGAAGTAATATTACCAGACGGATCAAAAAGAGAATATGATGATGGAGCGACTGCTCTTGACGTAGCGCTAAGTATCAGTGAAGGATTAGCAAGAAATGTGCTAGCTGCTGAAGTTAATGGAGAGGTAGTTGACGCTACTAGACCTTTGCCCACAACAGCAAACTTAAAATTATTAACCTGGAATGACAAAGATGGTAAATCTACTATGTGGCATTCAAGTGCGCACCTGATGGCTGAGGCTATCGAAGCTCTTTACCCAGGAACTAAATTGGCAATCGGACCATCAATTGATGCCGGCTTCTATTATGACATTGATTTAGGTGGACACAAAATCACTGATGAAGATCTACCGACAATCGAGAAAAAGATGAAAGAACTTGCGAGTCAAAAGAACACTTTTGACAGACAAGAAATCTCAAAGGCGGATGCCATCAAATATTTTACTGAAAAAGATGATGAGTATAAGCTAGAATTGATTGACGGCTTAGATGACGGAACGATCACATTCTATACTCAAGGTAACTTCACTGATTTATGCAGAGGGCCTCACGTTCCTCATACAGGCTTTATTAAATCAATCAAACTTACTTCAATTGCAGGAGCATATTGGAGAGGAGATGAAAACAGACAACAACTCACTCGTATTTACGGGATCACTTTCCCAAAAAACAAAGAATTGAACGAGTACCTTGAGATGATCGAGGAGGCTAAGAAGAGAGATCACAGAAAGCTTGGAAAGGAAATGGGCTTGTTTACTTTTTCTCAAAAAGTAGGACAAGGTTTACCCCTATGGTTACCTAAGGGTGCGGCATTAAGAGAAAGACTAGAAAACTTTTTGAAAGTAGCACAGAGAAAAGCAGGATACGAACCGGTAATATCTCCGCACATAGGACATAAAGATTTATATGTGACATCAGGTCACTACGCTAAATATGGTGAAGATTCGTTTAGACCTATCATGACACCACACGAAGGTGAAGAGTTCTTGCTTAAACCTATGAACTGCCCACACCATTGTGAGATCTATAAAGCAACTCCTAAGTCTTATAAAGATTTACCAGTAAGATATGCTGAATTTGGAACAGTTTATAGATACGAGCAAAGTGGTGAGCTTCATGGATTAACAAGAGTAAGAGGTTTCACCCAAGATGACGCTCACCTTTTCTGTACGCCTGAGCAGGTTAAAGAAGAATTCAAAAACGTAATTGATTTAGTACTCTACATATTTAAGACGTTAAAATTTGAAAATTTTAGAGCTCAAATTTCTTTAAGAGACCCCGATAATCCTGAAAAATACATTGGTTCTGATGAGAATTGGGAGAAAGCTGAACGTTCAATTATAGAAGCAACTGAAGAAAAAGGATTGGATTCTGTTATTGAATATGGCGAAGCTGCATTTTATGGACCCAAGTTAGACTTCATGGTTAAGGATGCACTTAACAGAGAGTGGCAGCTTGGAACTATTCAAGTAGATTACAATCTACCAGAACGTTTCGAGCTAGAGTATGTAGGAGCTGATAATGAGAAGCATAGACCCGTTATGATTCACAGAGCACCATTCGGATCAATGGAAAGATTTGTTGCAGTTCTAATTGAACACTGTGGCGGAAAATTCCCACTTTGGTTAACAACTGATCAAATTGCAATCCTCCCAGTGTCTGAAAAATATAATGATTACGCACAAAAAGTTTTAAATTATCTAAATAATTACGATATTCGCGGATTCGTTGATGACAGGAACGAGAAGGTTGGCAAGAAAATTAGAGATAATGAAGTGGATAAAATCCCATTCATGCTAATCGTAGGAGAGAAAGAAGAAGACAATAACGAAGTAAGCGTGAGAAAGCAAGGAGAAGGGGATTTGGGCGCAATGAGTTTGGAAAAATTCTCTGAATACATTGGCCAAGAAATAGATAAAGAATTAAACTAAAGAAAGGAGTAACGACCTATAGCAATAAAAAGAAGAAATAATCAGAGACGTGGGCCTAGAAGAAGAGAGGACGCGCACAAGATTAACGAGAAAATTACAGCTCAAGAAGTTCGTGTCGTATGGGACGAAGGAGCAGAAGTAATGGATATCAGGGCAGCACTTAAAAAAGCTGCTGATGCTGAATTAGATTTGGTCGAGATTTCACCAAATGCAGTTCCCCCTGTTTGTAAGATTATTGACTATAAGAAGTTCCTTTTCGAACAAAAGAAGAGACAAAAGGAGTTAAAGTCTAAACAAACCAAAGTGGTTATTAAAGAGATCCGAATGGGTCCTAACACTGAGGATCATGATTTTAACTTTAAGCTGAAGCATGCAAAATCATTCTTAGAAGATGGAGCAAAAGTAAAAGCTTATGTATTCTTTAAAGGAAGAAGTATCGTTTTCAAAGACAGAGGAGAAATTTTGTTATTGAAATTCGCGCAAGAGTTAGAAGATTACGGAACACTTGAGCAGATGCCAAAATTAGAAGGGAAGAAAATGATCATGATGATCAACCCTAAGAAAAAGTAAATAATACTCGCAAGAGTTTTATATAAATAGAGAGGTAAAAAATAAGAAGATGCCAAAGATGAAAACAAAATCTAGTGCCAAGAAGAGATTCAAGGTAACTGGAAGCGGGAAATTGAAGCGTAAACACGCTTACAAGAGCCACATCTTGACTAAGAAGTCAAAGAAAAGAAAAGCCGCATTGACTAAAAGTGGATTAGTTCACAAGTCAGATGAGACTAGTATTAAACTTCAATTAAACATGAAGTAAATCATTCCGAATTATTCGGAAGAGGTTAAAATTGTTAAACCAGGTATCGAGTTCCTAAGATTGTCAGTTAAGTAGACAACACTTTCTACCAAAAAACTTAAAATTATGCCAAGATCGGTAAACGTAGTAGCTGCAAGAGCTAGAAGAAAAAAAACAATGAAACTTGCCAAAGGATACTTTGGAAGAAGAAAAAATGTATGGACAGTAGCAAAAAATGCTGTTGAAAAAGGATTGTCTTACGCCTATATCGGACGTAAACAAAAGAAAAGAACGTTTAGGGCGCTTTGGATTCAAAGAATCAATGCTGCAACTAGAACACACGGGATGAGCTATTCTCAATTTATGGGAGAAGTGAACAAAAAAGGAATCAAATTGAACAGAAAAGTTCTTGCTGATTTAGCTATGAATCATCCTGAGGCTTTCAAAGCTGTCGTTGATCAAGTAAAAAAATAAACATTAAATAACTCTCTATTTTAAAACCCTGTTTCGGTTCAACCGAGACAGGGTTTTTATTTTCCTTAAATTCGTTACTACTTAAAGTTTCTGTATTTTATTCTTAATGACGAGCAAAAACAAATATTTCGAAGTTCTAGGCATCAAGCCTACCACTAACCAAGCCGAAATAAAAAAAGCTTATCGCAAACAAGCATTAAAATTTCACCCAGACAGAAACAATGACCCTAATGCCCATTATCATTTCATTCTAATAACCGAGGCATACGAAGTATTGTCAGGTCAAAGAGAAATAAACAATCAGAAAAAGAAAAGTCAGACGGCTCCGAAGAGATCAAAAGAAGAAATTCTTGCCGAGAAAGTCAGATTAGCAAAAGAACGCTATCGCAGACAAAAAGAAGAAGAGGAAGCAAAGGACAACGCATACTATTCAAAAGTGGCTTCAGGTTGGACATGGAGGTTGTTTAAGGTGATGGCAGTTTATTGCGCAATATGGGCGACCTTACTTACTGTTGACTATTTCTCAGAAGGTGAACAGGTAACCGTAACTACCGAACTTAGCGCAGATCGTTACGAAAGAACACTTCGTGTTAGAGGAGAAATGTTTTACGTAGATAACCATGAGTATTGGTGGCAACATAATATCAGAATTCCTATCCGGGGTAATTACAGCTATTTATTTCACGATTTGAAATCAATAAGCGTGATGACTCATTACGAACCTAGTTATCACAAAGATTCCAACTCTCACAAAATGAATGGTTACGATCATTTTATTGAGAAAGAACTTTTTACCGCCAACTCATACAATTCAATTCATGGCGTATTCCCCTTTCTTCATTTCTTCTTCTTCATTCCGCTCATGCTTATCTTGTTTAAGCGCCAAACTTTGAGATTCAATGTTTGGCGACTAGTTTCACTTTGGATGATTTTCCCAACTGTCGTGTTCTTCACCTTTTCAAACGATAGAATCTTTTATCTAATTGACTTAATATTCAATCCTTAAGAGAGCTTCATTGAATAAATTGGCCTTTCTGTAAGCCTCATCACAGGTCTTCGTCTAATCTTCATTCCTCCTTAAGGTATTCCAATCAAAATGGACTATTTTTGGAAGTATGAAAACACTAAGCATAATCATCATAACACTACTCGCTTCATTTGCTGTTCATGCAAAAGAGTTGAAAGCATATCAAATTTTTGATAGTAAAGGAAAATCAGTTGACATTGATAAGATCATGAAATCAACTGAAGAGAAGTCTCATATCTTTTTTGGAGAACTACATAATAATCCAATCTCTCACTGGCTTCAATTCGAGCTTACCAAACGTCTTTATGCTCTAAAAAAGACAAGATTAGTGATGGGGGGAGAAATGTTTGAATCTGACAATCAATATATCATAGATGAATACTTGAATGGGAAGATTTCTAAATCAAGCTTTCAAGATGAAGTGAGATTATGGCCAAATTACAACACTGATTATAAGCCACTACTCGAATTTGCAAAAGAAAAAGGAGTGCCATTTATTGCAACTAATATCCCAAGAAGGTATGCAAGTATGGTGTACAAGCAAAATGTTGACTCTTTGAGAGGTTTAACTGAATTGGCTAAATCATTTATTGTTCCATTAAATAGTTTTGAATTTGACTCAACTGTAGCATGTTATTCAAAAATGATCACTGACTTTGGAGATCACGGCGGCGTGTCGATCGCAACTGCACAAGCAATGAAAGATGCTACAATGGCCTACTTCATTGGAAAGCATTCGAACAAAAGAACTGTATTCATCCACTATAATGGAGCCTATCATTCAGACAAAAAAGAAGGAATCATACACTACCTTAAAAATGAAGTAGATTTAAGCAAAATCTTAACGATTACTACGGTGACACAAGAAGACATCAACAAATTATCAGAAGAAAACACAGGCTTAGCTGATTTCACAATTTGCGTCCCTGAAACAATGACAACTACGCACTAAATGCCAATAATAGAGACCATACAGCCAGAAGATGCAACAGGTGAACTTAAAGAAATTTACAATGACCTGGTAAAGTCTAGAGGTAAGATTGCTGAAGTACATAAGATTCAAAGCTTAAATCCAAAATCCATTGTAAATCACATGGATTTGTACATGACTCTTATGTACGATAAAAGCCCAATTAAAAGAGTACTTAGAGAAATGATTGCAGTTGTGGTATCTAGAGCCAATGAATGTGCATATTGTCAAGTTCATCATATTGAAGCAGTCAATCATTATTGGAAAGATGATCAAAAAGCTAAATCCTTTAAGAACGACTACTTGTCAATTGAATTGACAGAAGTCGAAAAGGCCTACTGCGATTATGCATGGCAGCATACCAAAACACCTGGTAAAGACACCACTGACATTATAGAACATTTGAAATCATTAGGCGAATCTGATAGAGCAATTTTAGATGCTACTATGATCATAGCCTACTTCAATTTCGTAAACAGAATCGTAGCCGGACTTCAATTAGAACTCGAATCTGATGGCGGAGGTGGTTATAATTTTGAGTAAAATCTCATTTTCTTTCTTGGATTGCCGTTGGTTGTGTTATTTTTGAAAGTACATCTATGGCAAGAAGAATTAAAGATCCCGGTATCGGAACCAAATTTGACGAAAAGGTTCGCAGAATCATCAATGCTGATGGAACCTACAATGTCGTGAGAAAAGGATCTCAGAGAGGTATAAGAGACATATTTAAATACCTAGTTGAGATTAAATGGTCAAAGTTTTTCTTAATTCTATTTTCTGCCTACATCCTCATGAACTTATTATTCACAGTCATATATATGGCCATTGGATTCGAAAACATAACTGGAATTGACGAAAGAGAAGGTCCGGCCTTTATGCAAGCATTTTTCTTTTCGGTTCAAACATTTACCACCGTTGGTTACGGAACATTAGCACCTTTAGGTGTGGCCACCCAATCTATTGCAGCCATTGAAGCTTTTGTTGGTTTCTTATCTTTCTCTCTAGCTACAGGTTTATTGTATGGTAGATTCTCACGCCCACAATCGAAACTGACATTTGCTGATAATTTCGTTTTTTCAAAATATGAAGATGGCTATAGCTTCAAGTTCAAATTGACTAATAAAAGAGACGTAGTTTTACAAGATGTTGAAGCTCGTACGCTTGCATTTTTTAATGCAAGGAATGAAGAAGGAGAAATGACTAGACAATTCTTTACCCTACCCCTCACCCTACCAACCATACAAATTATGGCTCTGACCTGGACGCTTGTGCATAAGATTGATGAAGAAAGTCCGTTTTGGGGAAAATCAAAAGAAGAAATTATTGAAATGAACCCAGAGTTTTTGGTCTTAGTTAATGGATTTGATGAAGTATATGCTGAAAGGACAAGAGCACGAAAGTCGTATGTGGCTGATGATATTGTATGGAATAAAAATTTCGCGACCATCTTCAAGTCAAGAGATGATGGTAAAGTAGAAATGGATGTTAGAGATTTAAATAAAGTAATTGATGAGTGATGTGATGATTCCTTTAATGGAGGATTTTTATTCTTTGCAAGGCGAAGGATTTTATAGTGGTAGAGCCGCATACTTCATTAGATATGCTGGTTGTGACGTGGGCTGCGTATGGTGTGATGTTAAAGAATCATGGGACAAAGAAGCGCACCCTGAAGTGAAATTAAGCACTCTTATTCAGAGAGTTAAGGATTCAGGAACAGATTTTGTAGTTATCACCGGGGGAGAGCCTGCCATGTATGACCTGACGGCCATAACAGACGCTTTGCACGCAGAGAATATTGAAATAGCAATTGAGACCTCAGGGGCTTATAAAATTGTTGGCGATTTTGACTGGATCTGCCTTTCCCCAAAGAAATTTAAGATGCCGATTGAAGAAAATTACGCAATCGCCACAGAACTAAAAATGATTATATTTAACAAGAGTGACTTCAAATGGGGCGAAGAACTTCAAGCCAAAGTTTCAGACAAATGCATTTTATACATGCAGCCAGAATGGGACAAAAGCGAAGAGATGTTACCATTAATGGTTGATTACGTTAAAGAACATGTAGAATGGAACGTTTCACTACAAACACACAAGTTTTTAAATATCCCTTAATAATTAAAATGAAAAAGTACTTATTTATTCTAGTAGCACTAATAGCGGGCTCATGCGCAACAGCTCAACCCGGGCAATGGCATACTAAAAGCAAGAAAGCAATCAAATACGTTGAGCAGGCTATGGCGCTTACGAGAGAACTAGACCCACGAACTGGGCAACCTAAATATGAAGAAGCTTTGGTATATGTAGATAAAGCATTGGCAAAAGACCCTGCTTTTTCTGACGCCTACTTTCTTCAAGCTGAATTTAACCTCAACCTAAGAAGAAAGCATGACGCAATGAAGTCATACCAAACCTTAATTGAGTTACCTACTTTTAAAACTTCTACTGGCTATGTTTATTTTGACTTAGCTGCTCTTGAGCTTTCTGAAGGATATTATGATGAAGCACTTGTACACGCTAAGAAATACGACACTTATAAAAACAGACCTGAAGACATGGTCTCTGAGAATCTTTGGATGATTAAAACATGTGAATTTGCCATCAAAGCAAAGAAAAATCCTGTGCCGTTCAAACCTGAAAATGTTGGGTCTGGAGTAAACACAGCCGACCCTGAGTACTTCCCTACGCTAACTGTTGATCAAAAAGAATTGCTTTTCACACGAAGAGTGACCGGAACTTCTTCATGGCAAGAAGATTTCTTTGTTTCTCCTGATCAAGATGGATACTGGGCAACAGGACGTCCAATGCCAAGAAACATTAACACTTCAAACAATGAAGGAGCTCCTACTTTCGCTCCTGATGGTCGTACTTTAATTTTTGTTGGGTGCATTGACCAAAGAGGAAGTTATGGGCCAGGCAGACGTGGTTTTGGGTCGTGTGACTTATTCATCACTCAAAAAATTGGAAAGAATTGGACAGACCCAATCAATTTGCCTGGTAAGGTGAATAGTAAAAACTGGGAAACTCAACCTTCACTTTCTTCTGACGGAAGAACGCTTTATTTCATTAGAGGATTAGTGAGAGGAAAAGGCGGAAGAAACCAGAGAAATGGGGACATCTATGTTTCTAAAATGAATGAAGATGGGTCTTGGGCAGAAGCAGTTCCACTTCCTAAAAATATCAACACACCCTATTCAGAGTCGTCTGTTTTAATTCACCCTGATGGTAAAACTTTATACTTTTCTTCAAATGGACATTTAGGGATGGGAGGATATGACTTGTACATGTCTACCTTGCAAGATGACGGAAGCTGGAGTGACCCTAAAAACTTAGGATATCCAATTAACACACATGATGACGAGAATTCATTGTTGGTGTATGCTGATGGTAAACTAGCAGTGTTCGCATCAGACAGACCTGGTGGATTGGGAAGCTTAGATTTATACCAATTTGAAATGCCTGAATCAATTCAGCCAACAAAGACAATTTATATGACGGGAACAGTATATGATATTGTGACTGAAAAGAAACTAGGAGCTGACTTTAAACTGATTGATTTAGAAACAGGCAAAGAAGTAGTAAGATCAAGTTCAGATCCTGTTGACGGAACATTCTTGGTGACCTTACCTATCAATAAAAACTATGGCTTGTTTGTGAAGAGAGATGGATATTTACCATACTCTATCAACTTTGATTTACAAGTACCTGAGAACTCAGAAGAACCATATCATCTTGATGTTCCTTTAACTCCTGTTGGAAAACCGAGCATAGAGAACATTCTTGCAAACGTACTTTTTGATTTAGATTCAGACAAATTGAGAAAAGAATCATTTGTTGAGTTGAACAACTTTGCGGCATTTATGAAACGTAATCCCGAGATGAAGATTGAATTACAAGGACATACTGATGCACAAGGTGATGACGCTCACAACTTAGACCTATCTAAACGAAGAGCAAAATCAGTTTACGAATACCTGGTAAAACAAGGAGTTGAGGCAAAAAGAATGTCACATGAAGGCTATGGTGAAACCAAACCTTCTAAGTTTTTTAGAGACGGCAAAGAGGTAGTGAGAACAGAAGAGTGGATAAATGCCCTACCAACGGATAAAGAAAAAAGAGCGGCCCATCAAGAAAACAGAAGAACTGTTTACATTGTGAAGCCTTAGAATTAATAAACATATGAAGTCCCTAATCCACTTTTTACGACTTGTTCGTATTGGTAACTTGGTGGTTATCGGACTCACTATGTGCATTATTCAGATCTTTATTGCATCACATGGGAATTCACTTTTTTCGCAAAGCGAAATTGATTATGCCTTAGAAGGACTAAATGACCCCGATTTTTTAGCTAGCTCATTCATTGTTTACTTCCAAGCCTATAATCTCAATTGGGAGTTTTTCTTTTTGGTACTAAGCGTAGTGCTAATAGCGGCTGCCGGTAACGTAATAAATGACTATTTTGATGTTAAAGCAGACAGGGTTAATAAGCCTGAGAAACTCATTATAGGAAAGCACATCAAAAGACGTTGGGCCATTATGTTCAATTGGATCTTCAATGCCCTCGGGTTAGGAATTGCAGCTTACATATCATACGATAATCGAAATTGGTGGATTGTTCTCATTGCTTTCGTAATCATCAACTTTCTTTGGTTTTACTCCGCTTTCTACAAGCGTAAACTCATTGTTGGTAACATTTTAGTCGCGCTTATGATAGGAATTGTTCCTATCTATGTCTTGTTCTACAATCTGCCTCTTGATGGGTATAGTATTGCTGAAAATAGTGCTTACATATTCGGCACCACCTACATTGTAGAGGTGGTATTAATCATATCAATCTTGGCCTTTTCTATCAATTTCATGCGTGAAATAATTAAAGACATTGCAGACATACGAGGTGATTTACACCTCTCAGCTAAAACAGTTCCGATAGTTTTGGGTAAAAAGAAAACAAAAATCATTCTAATAATCTTATCCGTTCCACTCCTATTATTGATGCTTTTTTATGCAGTTGATGTTTCGTTAAGCATACCAATGATTACTACAATCGTTGGTCAAACGCCATCCTTCTTTCTATTTTATTGCTGCATTTCTATGAGTGCCTTGTTTGTCATAATTTCAATGTTCACATTAATCTCTGCTGATAAGAGAAAGATTTATTTATTGAGCTCAAACTTTCTGAAATTGGCCATGGTATTCGGTATGATTAGTCCACTATTTTTATAATTCAATGCTTGAAAACTTAGCAAACAAACGCATCATTTTATCGTCTAAATCACCGCGCAGACAAGAACTTTTGAAAGGTCTCGACATTGATTTTGAAATTGAAGTTAGACCCGTTGATGAGATTTACCCTGATGATCTGCAAGCAGAAAAGGTTCCTGAATTTTTATCAAAACTAAAAGCATCCACATTTGATGGTGACCTTGATGAAAATGACATTCTCATTACATCTGACACCATTGTCATCTTAGGTTCAGAGATATTAGAAAAACCTAAATCAGAAGAAGAAGCCAAACAGATGATTCGTAAGATGGCAGGTAACACTCACACTGTTGTAACAGGAGTCGCCCTGACTTCTTCAAATAAACAAGAAGTTTTTTCAGATCATACCAAAGTCACCTTTGGCCAATTGACAGATGAAGAAATCGAATACTACATCAATAAATATCAGCCTTTTGATAAAGCTGGTTCTTACGGCGTTCAAGAATGGATTGGCTATGTAGCGATCGATCAACTTGAAGGAAGCTATTATAACGTAATGGGATTGCCGGTCCACAAACTTTATAAATCGCTTAAAAAGTTCTAAATTGAAGCTGTGCTAAAAACACTCATCATATCTTTATTACTACTTGGTACCATTGCTTCTGCTCAAGACAGCTCAAACTTTTCTAAACACAGAGTCTTCTTAGAAATGATGGGACATGGTGGATTTGGATCAGTGAATTACGAAAAAAATCTACTCAAAATTGAAAATGAAAAATCCCATTGGACATTCAGAACAGGCTTGTCAGTATTACCTGGGGATAAAAACTCAGGATACTCTCTCATCTTTCCAAATAGCATCAATTTCTTATATGGCAAAACTCATATGCTTGAAGTTGGATTAGGAGAAGTAGTGACCCTAAATCTTAAAGGCAACTTCTTTATGAGAATGATGCCAGTATTGGGTTACAGATTCATGAGTAAAGAAACACCTTGGTTTATAAGAACAACTTATACCCCTTTCATTTCTCATATTTGGGATATTAGAATGAGCCATTGGGGAGGGCTTTCAATTGGATATCAATTTAAATGAAACTACTATTCTCCATATCGCTTTTGCTAGTACTTGCATCCTGTAACAAAGAGAAATTCTGGGATGGACCAAACACTTTGGCTGATGATTTTGAAAGTGCTGCAACGGTTGACGACTTAACATCTGAATCAGGGAATTGGAAATACTACCAAACCACTGATGATCAAAATACAATGACATTGGATACTTCAATTGTTCATAGCGGCAATCAAAGTCTCAAATTCACAGCTAAGCCCTCTCTTAATGGGGCCTCTAAGAGTGATATTGCTCATAACAAACTAGCTTTTGACGAAGGTAAAACCTTCTACTTCTCTTCTTGGTTTTATCTTGAAGGCACCCAATCTCTGAATTATATCTTTCTTTTTGATATTGAAGAATCAGTGAATATAGGTGCTGGCCCTGGTGTCAGAGTAGCATTAAGGTTTGATGATGGTCAAGGCTATCTTGTATTAGAAAGAAATAAATTGGTTAACGAAACAACAATTACGCAGTCAGAAGAAAGTCAAGTTGCCTTCCCTAGAAATCAATGGGTGCACTTTGAAATTGAATTGTTTATGAAGCGTAATAAAAAGGGAAGCGTGAAAATTTGGCAAAACGACCAACTTGTTATTGATCAAAATGGAATTAGAACAATGCCAAAAGACAAGGCGGTATTCTTGCAAGGCTCTAAAGGCATCTACAATTCTATTCAAGTAGGTATCACTGCAAACTCAAGTGAAGATGACGCGACACTATTCATAGATGACCTTTTCTGTGAAGAAAGATAGCATTCAGCTCATTATGATTTAGTTTGTTAACTTTAAGGCATGAGCAAAATACTTTATATAGTATTCTTGTTTTTGATAACCCTAACTTCAAAAGCCCAAGACACCATCATATTTGATGATGCACGTGTGCATCCTGTAAAAATAGTCTCTGTTTCTAAAACTGCCGTTACTTATGAACGGAGAGGGAAAACCAAAGAAGCGAAATTCAGTGATGTCATGCAATTCAAGCATGGAGAGAAATGGTTTTACTATAATGAAGATGAGAAGAAATTAGAAAAGCAATCAGAGTCTTTCTTTGAGTATGTTGCAAATCCCCTTCAGTACCCAAAGAATTTTGGATATAGTAGATTTGCAATAGGAGCAACAGTTGCATTTAACCTAACAAAACCAACAAACGGCACTCCAAGATATTACGCACCTGCAGACAATTTTAGAATCAGGATTGAACCTGAAGTTTATTTTACTGATTGGTTCTCTTTGAAAATACCTGTAATCATTCCCCTTACTTCAGGTGACGCTTCAGCAGATGGCCTGATTGTCAACTATGATTATGTTCCGAAAGAATACCCTGAAACCGTAATTCAGGGGGTTGATTTTCGTTATGAAACGGAGACATATGATTACTATGTAATCGGGAGTAACAATTTAGATTATCCTCAAAAGTTCTTTTACAACTATTCAGATAAAAACAAGAGTGGCGCAGGAACGCGAGATATTCTAGGTCAAATCGGATTAACACCTAAATTTTACCCTTTTCTACAGCAAAAAATTGCTTTTTACATAGCGCCTTCATTCAATATTGGAATAGGAAACTACAATCAAGTAAATTATTATGCAACCTTTGACTACTCTGATAGTTTAGCATTTGGCAGCCCATCTTACACTTTTTATGATGAAAGTTGGGAACTCATAAGCGAGCGACTAGAAGTACAAAAAGCAAATTTCACCTATTTCAGAGGTGAATTAACTGTAGGATTAAATTTTAATCTAACTAAGTCATTGAATTTCACCATAGAAAGTGGTATAACATCAGATTTAATTCCGTTAAGTCCAATTCAAAACAGTAATCTTACTGTTATAAGGCAAGAAGATGGATTTGAATATGAAACTCAAAGCTTCGAACCGACTGTACTGCATTACAGGTCAAATGGTCTTCAGGGTGGCTTTGTAACTAACCGATTTCTTTTGGTTTACCGATTTGGAGGAAAAAAACTAGAAGAATAGTGATCCTTTTCAAGAAACATATCATTTTATCAATCTCAAGTCTCAGCAATGTTAGATGGCATTCACTGCGACATTTGAGTAAATTACTTTGCACAATATCATTTCTTTTAGGCACTCAGTTTTCTATGTCCCAAGACACCATCATATTTGATGATGCTCGTGTGCATCCTGTGAAAATTTCAAAGGTGGATGACTCAAGTGTCACCTACGAGCGAAGAGGCAAAACAAAAAAAGCTTCTTTCACTGATATAATGCAATTCAAGCACGGCGACCAATGGTTCTACTATAATGAGGATGCGAAAAAGCTAGAAAAGCAATCTCAACCTTTCTTTGATTTCAAATGCAATCCACTTCAAGTCAATAAGAACTTTAGATACAGCCGTTTTTCTGTTGGAGCCACTTTTACTTTTGATGTATCAGCTGGAACTGATACTAAGCGCTACTACAGTCCTGCGGATAATTGGAGAATTAGGATTGAACCTGAAATGCATTTCACTGATTGGTTCTCTCTAAAAATCCCTGTCGTAATGCCACTTACAACTTCAGACGACCAATCGGCAGATGGGCTTGTTATCATGCACAATGCCGGACCCCAAAATCACTCTGTCAGAGGAATTGACTTTAGATATTTGTCTATTAATAATCACTTGTCCGATCTTGAAGAGTCTTCACATCCTCAAAGTTATAGTCGGAATATATCATCAGGAAATAGAAGTGGGGCGGGTACAAGAGAGATTCTTGGTCAAATTGGCTTAACTCCAAAATTCTTTCCTTTTTTACAGCAAAAGGTCGCTTTTTACATTGCACCTTCTTTCAATTTCGGAATCGCCAACTACAATCAAGTAAACTATTTTTCAACTTTTGATTATCAAATTGATACCACCACCTTTTCGACAGGTAATCCCCCTGTATTTCAAAACTCATACACAGAGACATGGGAACTACTTTCAGAGAGACTCGAAGTCAACAAGGCTAATTTTACCTATTTCAGAGGAGAACTGACTTTGGGGTTCAATTTCAATCTTACAAGATCATTGAATTTCTCTCTTGAGACCGGTATTACCACTGATTTAATTCCGTTGAAGCCTTATGAAAACAGCACCCTCACAGTGATCAGACAATCAGATGGATTTCAGTTTGAAACTCAAAGTTTTAAACCTACTGTTCTAGGTTATCGTTCAGACGGACTTAAAGGGGGATTTATGATGAACCGCTTTATGATCGTTTATCGATTTGGAGGTAAAAAAATAAAAGAATTATGATGAAATTCAAAAAACATATTGCTTTAGTTTTTTTAATGACAATTTCGATTGTACTCGGATCATGCGGAATTAGCAGAAACGGAAATTTCACTAAACAGAAATTCACAAAGCTTAAACAATTTTCATCTTTTGATGAGGCTAGAGAGGAAAACTCAACTCTCTCATTTGATTCTGAAAGTGATGTTGCAATCGAAGACAATTTTGATCAAACATCTGATACTGATTCTTCCTTCACTAAAAATGAGTATTCAATTGAAAGTATTGAAATTAAGGAAGATCACTATGGTTTGTTGGAGAAAACTGAAATTGAAAAAGAAACATTAAAAAAAGATGGTAAGCTCAGAGGTAACCAAAGAGAATTCGAAAAGCTTTCAATTGAAGAGCAAAACAGACAAAGAGTGAAATTCAGAAAAGCAATGAATATCTCGCTCTTATTTCTAGCTCTTGCTGCCTTAGCAATACTGCTCGGAGTCTTTTACGTTTGGGCATTCTTTGGATTGATTGCACTTGTGCCCGCATTCATAAGCGCACTTGTTGCAGTAACTGCGGTAAAGAGAGTTGATAGAGAAAAACAGTCTGACTCTTTTAAGCTTAGACATTTTGTAATGTATTTGGTCGTGACAATTGGCGTTATCGCCTGTATCGTTTCTTTAACTATGTGGATTATCCTTCTAATTCTTTGGGGCGGCAGAGTTATTTGATTCCTTAAATTGGCTAAATTTGTTGCCAATGAAATACAATCTTTCTGAAATATCAGATGTCATCAAAGACAGAAGAACCATTTTTCCGGAGTTTTACTCTGATAGAAAAGTGCACAGGGAACAGGTTGAAACCATATTAAACAATGCCATTTGGGCGCCAAATCACGGTTCTACTCAACCCTGGAAATTCAAAGTGTTTTTGGGAGAGGGAAAGGTCAAATTGAGTGATTTTTTATCCAATTTATATACGGCTAAATTTACTGGAGACGACTTCAAACAGAAGAAGTTTGAGAAGCTAAAGTACCGTCCTATAAACAATGGCTGTGCAATCGTAGCGGTCTCGCTTTCTCGTGATCCTGAAAGTAAAATTCTAGAGATCGAAGAAATTGAAGCGGTAGCCTGCGCTATTCAAAACATGTACTTGACTTGTACAGCTTGGGGGTTGGGAGGATTTTGGTCTACACCAAAATTAATCTACACCAAAGAGATGTATGATTTCTTAGAACTCAAAGGAGAAGACAAATGCCTAGGCTTATTCTATATCGGATATCCAAAACCAGATTTTGAATGGCCTAAAGGTCATAGAAAACCAATTGAATACTTTACAGAATGGGTAGAAGAATAGGTACGTTTGGTTTAGTTAATTATAAAGACCACCCCACAAACCAACAATACAAAGTATTCAGCTTTTATTCGATAGAAGAAGCGAATACCTTCAAACAACAGTTAGAAGAACAAAAAATTTGGTTTGAATACGATACATCTGAAGTCAAAAACAGATACCCCAATTTGCCTGGAGCACAAGAATATGAAACTGTTCATTTGGTGGGAGTTAAAAAGATCCATTTCAAGAAAGCACAGAAAGCAAATTTCATGGCATCTGCAAAACACAGAAAGCCTATAATTAAATATCGTTTTTTACGTTATGGATTACTAGCTGTCTTCTTCAGTTTACTGACAATTGCTATTGTTGGATATGTAAAGAATCAACAAAAACTGAAAGAAAGAACAGAACAATTAGAAAACGAATAGGCTATATTGGCACTATGAATATATTGAAACCCATATTAATAATTTTTATTTCGGTCTTGACTTTGAGCGCTACTGCACAAAAGGGATCAGCCAAATTTGGATTTCAATACAAACCTATAATTCCTAACACTCTTATTGGTTTTTATGAGCAAGATTTCAATAAAAATCAGTTTGAATCAACGGTGAGGCAAAAGTTTGGAAATTCGGCAAGCATGCTAATCAATATTGGTCTTTCAGAAAGATTAGCATTAGAAACCGGAATTGGATTTACTCAAAGAAACTACAACTTAGACTATGCTGTGCCTGACTCAGGTTATGCTGCAGTGGGAGATGTCAGAGTCGTAAGCTATGAGATTCCAGTAAACTTTATGGTTTTCATTCGATTGTCAGATGAGATTTATATGAACACTTCTCTTGGCCCTGCTATTACATTCTTCCCTTCTGATGTACAAACAAGAGTTCCAATTGGTTCAAACCAAAGATTTCAGCAAGAAGGTGCCTACTTATCAAAAATCCAAGGTTCTCTTAATGCGAACGTAGGTTTTGAATATCGTACTAAAAAATCGGGAACTTTCTATTTAGGAGCTTCATATCATCTGCCATTTACACCAATCATGACCTTCGCCATGTCTTACGAATACTCAACTTCGGCAAATGTTGTCTCAATTGGTAATATCAGTGGTTCTTACTTAACAGCCGATTTAAGATTCTATTTCCCTGAAAACAAGAACAAGAAAAAGGAGAACTAGTTTTTCGAATTGTTTCATTAAAATCTCACTCACAAAGTGGCATCTTGTATTATTTTCTTGCTTACTATTGAAAAGTGGCTGCTTATCGAATAATTAAGTCTGTTCACCATTTTCGCAACTTGAATTGATTTTTTGCGTATTATCTTAGGTACTACCTTACAATTAACACTTAATGTTCAAATTGCGTCATTTCATATTTTTACTTAGTCTAACAGGATTTTTAATTCAAGGGTCTAATTCTTTTGCTCAGGGAAGTAAGCTCCACGCTAAGGGTGAAGCCTTCATAAACAAAGAAGATTTTGATAAAGCAAGAGAGTATCTTCAAAACCTTGATGAAGACACCAAGCAAAATGATCCTCTTTACAATTATTACATGGGGATGGTGTATTTCTACACACCCGAACTAAAAATTGATGCATTAGACTATTTACAAGAATATGCTAACTCGGCAGATTCTGCTCAGATTGAGTATTACGGGCATCATCATATTTATTACTTGCTGGCCAAAATGTATCATTTGAAATATCGCTTTGATGATGCAATACCTGTTTATGAAACTTTCATCAGTAGAGTTAATAACTCACCGAATTTACCCGAAGAAGGCAAATCAGAAATAACCAAACAAGCGAAGAGAGATATTGATCACTGTAAATTTGCTAAAGTAGCAATCAAAAATCCTAGAAACGTAGTGATCGAAAGCTTGGGTGATTCAATTAACACTAAGTATCCAGAATATGCTTCAGTGGTTTCACAAGATGAGAAACAGTTGATTTTCACCTCAAGACGACCTGACACTAAAGGAGGAAAACTTGCCAAAGAAGGTGGTGGATTTTACGAAGATATTTACAAGGCCGATTTATCAAAAGGAAGCCTATTTGAAAGGCATACAAGAATGTCTGACTCAACAAGAAGCTCTTATTTTAACCTTGTTACTGACTTTGAATACACGAATCTTCATTCTATGAGTGATGAAGTAAATTCAAATGATCATGATGGTTCAATCCAATTAGATAAGAATGACAAAATTTTATACTTCTATCATGACGCCGACATTTGGCAAATAGACACTAAGTCAGAAGAGACAGCTGAAGCTGAAAAAATGGGTGTTCACGTGAACTCTGATTATCATGAGCCATCAATTTTCTTTAGTTATGACGGTAAAAGGTTGTTCATTGTTTCAGATCGTCCTGGCGGATATGGAGGATTAGATATTTATGTCTCTGAAAGCATTGGAGAAGATGAATGGAGCGAACCAAAAAACATGGGTCCTTCAATCAATACAGAATTTGATGAAGATGCACCTTATCTTGATCCGGATGAGAAGACGCTTTACTTTGCATCTAAAGGACACTCAAGTATTGGTGATTTCGATATTTTCAGATCTGTACAAGAGGATACGACATGGTCAGCCCCTGTCAATTTAGGATTCCCTGTGAACACTCCAGCTGACGACATCTACTTTACAATGACTGAAAGATACAACAGAGGTTACTATGCTTCTGCTGATTTGAATGGAAAGGGAGATATGGACCTGTATAGAATCACCTTCTCTGATGAACGTGACCCTGTTGCAGAATTAATTGGTTTAATTAAAAAAGGAAATGAGTTTATACCGGCAAAATCAAAGATTACTTTGATGTCTGTAGATGGTGAAGATTTATTTATGGATGAAACGACAGAGTCTGAAGGTGATTACTTCATGTTATTAGGTCATGGTAAAGAATATAAGATGTTAGTGGAAACCGAAGAATTTGCGCCATACGAGAGAACATTTGTAATTCCTGAACAGGAAGAATACTTTCAACTGTATCAAGAAGTTCATCATGTACATTTAATGAATGTTGACGGTGACGTTATAGGACAACAGATTACCGTATTTAATGCTTTCGGAGAACCTGACACTACCACGACTATGTACTCAGACGAGACAATGAGTGAAATACAAAAAATTAAGGATGATCAGGAGCTTGATGGCAGAGTTAAAGCTTTAAAAGAAATCAGGTTTTACATTACTGCAGATTCGTTAAGAAGACTGATGGCCGAAGATCCTACTTTAGAGTATGACGTTGGTGAAGATGTTAATGTCTATTTCTTAAAAGACGAAGCTGCAGACAGATTTAAGTTTGGTTCATATGAATTGTTTGATGGATCATTATTAAGAAAAGATTTCTTAAATGAGGATGACCTCACAATCGACTCAGACTCTATTGACATTGCTGACCCAATTGAAACACCTGATGGAACAACTGCCGCCGAATCGATTGGCGGATTATTTTTCACAGTTCAAATTGGTGTTTACTCTAGAGACGTTCCCCATTCTGTTCTCTTCAACCTAGACCCTCTGGTAACAAAGAAGACATCTAATGATAAGTTCAGATACTCAACAGGAACGTACAAATCGGTTGCTGAAGCTGTTGTGAGAAAAGATAAGATTGTTGCTATCGGAGTAACAGATGCATTTGTCACTGCATATTACCAAGGTGAGAGGATTAGTATTGCAAGAGCTCAGGAGTTAATTAATGACGGAGTTCAGGTAACAGGTGATTGGAAGTAAGAATCTCTTATTGCCTTGACTCCCACTTTGCCAACATCCCATTTGTTTGAGCATTCAATTTTCTTTTGAAAAATTTAGTTCCTCCTAACAGTGCTCCCTTGAATCCCATAGCCTGTTTTGCCCAAGTTTTGACATTGAAATTATCTCTGTGATCAACTATGAGTCCATCTTTCAATTTAAACTTGGCCTCAATCTTATTGTGAACCTTTCGTTTCGTTTTTGAAAAATCATAGAATGCTTCCCATGAAGCAGAGCCTTTTTCAGCATCAATATTAATGTTTGAAAAGTTGACAATAAATTCTTTACCTTTTTGACTTTCAAGTAGCATTCGCCACATATTACTGGCATGTTCTCCTTTCAGCTCACCGAATGCTGGATCTTCAAATATCACATCTTTATGGTAACAAGACGCCATCCCTTCAGCATCCAAATTTTTAAAAGCCGTATAAAACTTTTCAATTACGTTCATATTACAAATCTAACTGATAATGTTCTCTCATTTTGCTGTCAATATTTCTTTTGATGACTTTCCATTGAGTCTAGCTACGACAAAAGCCATTATAGGATCGATCTCTTCACTTTTAATCAACCAAGATGCGCCAAATGCTATTAGGGCTATAGTTTCAGCCCAAAATGTATCATGATAACCAAGAGGTTCATCAAGAATAAACATATCGAAGACCAAAAACAAAATACAAAGCCAGACGATTACTCCGCACCAAACGAAGGCAATCTTCTTTTGTCGTTTATATCTCTTATCGGTACTGATTCGTGTAAATTTGAAAATTGAGGTTCCTCCCATGATTATCAAAAATCCGCCAGCACAAACAAAGTGCATTGTTGTCACCCAACTCTCTATAGGCTGGGCATTAGCAGCTATACATTGAAATCCACAATAGGTATTATCACAACATGTGGTTGGAAAGAAAGCAGTTAAAATGGCTAAAACTCCACCAATATTGGTCATCAAATTATCTGACACATATTCATCATTCTTCTTCTTGTATCCCCTATAAGCAAACAAAAACAATCCAAATGCACACAAAACTCCTGTAAAGTAAACTGTCATGGTTGAATAATAGTAGTGACTAATTGAGGGAGCCAATGTAGGTTCTCCCAAAGTCCATGCACCTCCCCAAAGAATCAAAGGAAGCGTGACCCCAAGTAGTCCAAGCCACATTCTGAGTGTATAATGTGAGACTTGAAATGATGTACTTAAGAAGCGTTTTTCTTGCATATCTGAAATTGTTTCGAATTGAAATTAGTCAATTAAATCAGTTCTAGATTCGTTCACTTATATTATTCTTTGATTCACTCAATTATTCTCAATCAAGGCCATTCAATTGATTCAAATTAGAATCATTCTCTTATATTTAAATTATGGAATATGTAATTTTAATTGGTGCGCTTGTAGTTTTTGTTGGTTTAATTGTCTTACTCTTCAAGTGGGTAATTGGCATGAACAAAAAGAAAGTCATTTTGCACACAGCCTTTGCAGATAAACATGGATTTAGTATTGAAACTTCTAAATACCTCACGGCTAAACTCAACACAATGGTTGGCCAAAAAGATGGTATTGATGTTTTAATTGGAGAACGTATGGTTGGTTCTGGAAAAAATCAGACTGTGGTCACAACTCTTACTCTGAGCCCTACCCCATTCGATTTTGATTTTAAGATTGGAAAAGAACACATATTTTCAAAAATGGGAAAAGGCTTAGGCCTTAAAGATGTCGAGGTGGGAGATGAAAAATTTGATAAGCGATTTTTATTGAAGTCAAAAGATCCTGACAAGTTGAAAATGCTGATTGATTATAATATCCAAGCCGATTTGAAGGCTATTGATGCAGATTTGAAATCTAGTATTTATGGTAAAGGAAATACACTGACTTATGCATTGCATCAACCAATGATGAAACAAAAGCAAATAGATTCTTTTGAGAAAGTGATGGAAGTAATGCTGAAATTGGTTACGAAAAAAAACGGACGTAGAGAGACAACAAATTACTAATGGTCTTCATCAATCACCCGCAAACAATTCTAATTGCCCTCGCTTTTTTAGTGGTCTTTTTAATAATACTGTATTTCGTTATCAAGGCTAGTAAGAAAGACCGAGTAAAACAACAGCAAGATTTACTAGATTGGATTCCAGCATTTAAAGAGTTTTCTGATAAATGGGGCCTTTCAATGAAAGATCATGAAGGCGGAACTTTGACATTTTCAAATCTAATCGGGAAAATCAATGAAAAAGAATTTGAAGTATTTATTACAGAAAGAGAAGTGGATGATGGAGACGAAAATTTTCCTGGATCAACTACCACTTATTACACCACACACATAAAAATTGAGGCGAAAGAAAAAAGAGTGAATTTCGTCATCAAACCAGAGATTTTCATTGATAGAATTGCTCAAAAACTGGGTAAAAAAGACATTGAATTTGGTCGTAAAGATTTAGATAAGAAGTTCAAATTCAGTTCAGATTACGAAGAAGAATTCAGAAAGTATTTCACGATAAAACTCCAAGACAAGCTGGTTGGTTTGCAAAATGAGATTTCGGGCAGTATATCTCATCATGCAAACCATATAATTTACGAGCGAAGTGGGCTAATCAACACAGCTGAAGAATTGGACAAAATTGACAAAGTCATGGTACTTTTGGATATGTTAGCAGAAGCTGAAATTAAGAAATCATCTTATTGAGGAAAATCTTCTCGGCAAGGATAAAACACATCAGTGATTTTACAAGCGGTAACTGCCAAGCCCGAATGTTCAGCATGAGAAGGGATAATTGCAAGCATCCCTGCTTTCATAATTGATTCTTTTCCTTCAATTGTCAATTTGAATTCACCCTCGGTCAGAATCGCAATTTGTTCATGTGGATGGCTATGTGAAGGCAATTCTGTTCCAGCCTCAATTTCCCAAAAAGCTAAAGTTTGATTTTCAGAATGCACCACTTTCGCTTTAAGACCGGGTAATGCATTAAAATCTTCAAGTTTATCGAGAAAAATTATCTTACTCATTTAGATCTCTATTAAAGTTGATGTTCCTGTTCCCTCTCCACCACTTAACCATTCCCATTCTTCATGAAGCTTGATTTTGCCATCAGGCATAATTTCAGGAGTTGACTTACACTTACCGGTTCTCATTTTGCCTTGAGCATTAACTTGATGATAGCGCATTTCAATAACACCTTCTTCATCTACCAAAGCGATAAGATGTCCTTTCATAATGTCGGCACCCGAATAATCACATGAAAGCACATTCCCATCTTGACGATAATGAAAGATCATCTCATTATCAACTTCCCCATTGTCAGAATTGGAAGCAACTTTGAATTTTTTATTGTTGTAGTTCATCTGCCAATTAAGATAAGAATTTTGTTTTTCTTGACAATCACCAGTGTTTAGTAATCATGATAAAGTGAATTAGGCAAAAACCTGAAAGAATGATAGCAGGGCTTAATGCAGAATCTTCAATCTTTTTCGATATCAAAAACCAAAGTGCCCCCGCCAATACCGGCAAAATGGCTAATGATCTCAGCGTGAAGCTCCCCGGCCAATCTATAATGTAAAGCAGAGGAATTAATCCGGCAAAGACAGATCCAGAGATGATAAATAGATGTCCTAAAAAGTCGTGGGGTTTAAATCGGACCACATACAATATGTAAGCAAAAAGGCTAAATGAAATCAATAACCCACCCAATTTCGCAATCAAGAGATTTCCTGAATAGAGCACAATGAAGCCAGTCATAATGAGACTATTAATCACTTTTAGCTGGGTGTTTTCTTTCAATAAGGAATATAATAATCCAACTGCCGCAATAATCATGAATATGACTCTCAGGTTCATCTGTCTACAATTTCAGAAATAATCTGATTCAATGATATAAAATGGTCTTAAAATACTCTAATGAAGTAATTATTTATGAATGTCTCCCATATAATCCATGGCTAATCTGAAACCTTTCAATTGAATTGAGCTGCTATTAATTAATTCTGGGGAATCTACTATCTCCATGTAAGTTGGCCCATCTGAAAAACAAATACTGACATATTGCTCATTATTAGGATTATCAGTGAATTCAATGAAAGCTGTATCTATAATCACCTCATTAACATTGTCTGTCAGATGCCTTATTCCTTTTGTAGAGGAGTAGTAAGCAGAACTTAAAATACATCCATTTAAAAATTCTTCTCGAGCTGGATCTTTGTACCGCTCCGAAACTGGATAAGGAGTTGCAGACAAGAGTTTTTCTTTAATTTTAATCTCCTTAGGTTGATGAATCATCTTTGATTTTTTTTCATTTGAACATAAAACAACCCACTCCATTTCTAATTTTGAAGGTAAGCGAAAATGTGGCAGTAATATTCCGTCTTCAGTTCTTACAATTCGATTACTCAAGTTGAGTCTACATCCTCTATATTTTCTGCTTGGCTCCAAGTCAACCAACTGTTGTGTAGAATCATCATTTGAAGGATAGTAGGCGTTCTCAAAATAATATTCAGTTGTGAAAACATCAGATGAGTCTTCAATCAAATGCTCCTTATTCCATGCTTCTTCTCTAATCAAAATATATTCATTGATTCTATCTGTTTTCCAAATGGCATACTTATTAATTTGCTCTTCATTCAGGCCTACCACAGGAAAGTTTTCATAAGCAGGATGTCTCAAATAGTAATAATGAAACATGGTCTTTTGATGATTGTCTAAACTAGACTCTTTCAACCAAGCAGCTGTATCTGGCAGGGCAGCCTGATAGGTGTTTTCAGAATAATACTTTTTCAAGAAGTTGAGATAGACAAGGTATTCCCCGTTTGTTTCTTCATGTTCAGAGATTAGAATTTTTTTTACGCTTTTCATTGCGTACATACTATCCTCTTTTGCATACCAGGTATTGCTTTCAATCAAAGCCATTTGTGGCGGACATTCTTGATCTAAGTAGGGGACCTTTTGAAACCCTCCTTTTTTCTGGTCTGAATAATCCCATCCTACGACTATTGAGCGCTCTCTGACATGACAGCCTACAATCAGCACAGTAATTAAATGTAGCAGAATGAATCGTTTCAAAGACATGGTAAAGGGTTTGATTGCTATAACAAGTTCATTGGATAGAAGTTACATTTTTTAATAATTGAAGAACTGAATGAAGCTTACTAGGCAATAAGGAATTAGGAGGATAAAGGGGCTTAAGTTTTTTTCATCCTTTTTAGCGTCATACAAATACCAAATTACCCCTAACACTACACCAATCGCTCCTAGCATTGTCCACGCATTTCCTCCAGGCCAGTGCATTACTCTAAAAGCCGGACCAATTGAAGAACTTGTTGCACACACTATTATCGCGGCATTACCTAATTGCGAATATGGTAATCGTTTTGAAACGTAGAAAACAAATCCTAAAATTGTCAGTACTACAGCTGCTAAACCTATTGTTGATAGAATCGGAACTTTGAATACTAGCAAGCTTAAGCCTGAGAAAATTATTAGGTTCATCACTCTAAGTAAGATTTCCTCTCTCAATATTGAGTATGTTGCTGCTATGGCCGAAATGAGAATAAAGAGAGAAAGTATGCTCATAATTGCTCAGGTGTATTATCTAATAAGTCAGCATTTTCAGATGATTCACTCTTGTAATCAAAGATAAAGTAAAGTGCGATTCCAATTGCCGATCCGATTGCCAATAAAGTCGTATCGAAAAAGCTTAGCGGACTTATTCCTACTGAAGACAAATAGTCTTGATGCATTGATGTTGAAATGATCACAAATTTTTCCATCAAACGTGAAAAGTTCATGAATACGACAAGGAACCATAGAATCCAGAGCCTATTCCCAATTGGTTTAAAGAAAGCTAACCAGGGCAATACGAACTGAAAAATCATTGAAATGAACCAAAATATTGCATAGGGTCCTCTACTTCTATGATCGTCTTGCATTACACTACCAATAATCGGAATTAGAAAGAATGCACAAGCAAATCCATTAATTACTAAGATACCATTTCTAACATAGGTAACAGAAGAGTTTCGCCCTTTCCCCATGAGCAACCTTAAGAGAATAAGGATGAAAATAGCATAGGGTAAGATACCCGCAATTAAAATGAATATTTTGTAGAAAACTGGATCCATATCTCTTACTGCGTCCTTTTATAAACGATAGTTTTGTCTCGATTTGAAATCAAACTCTCAACATCTTCGGCAACGGTGAATGAATAATCAGAGTCATTTATTTTTACTTGATTGCCCTCTTGGGTATAAGTACCGAACTCATACATATCAGAGCCCCATGGCAAATACTCCACTTCTTTTCCGTTTTTTAAAAACTTAAATGAGGCCGCATTCCCACAACCTTCGCAACCTTCTTCGTATTCTCCTGGCTCACCTGCGTAACTTTTTCCTTTCACATCATATTTTGATTTCAGGGGGATGTCTATCAAGTGAAGTGCAAAATTCAAGTGATACCAACTCATATAATTTCCATCAAGATGCTCAACTTTAGCCAATGAACAAAACAAGGTGTCAGAAGGTAATTCTTCAACAATCATGACACTCGCATCAGTATCAAAGTACACTACTTCTCGCATACCAATAGACCATTTCTTTTTTACAGCCAAACTGTCAAAACAATGTTCCTTAACTCCCTTGACTGGGAGATTAGTGAAGACTTTACTGCCCCACATTTTTATCTCCTTGTAATCATTTCCGTACGAAAATGCTCCGCCGAATTCAGACTGAGAAAAGTCTAGATTTGTTGTAGTATCGGCGAGAAGCCCCATATCGTTAATATCTGATTTGAATTTAAAAACTAAAGTGAAGGGTGCCTTAGCTAAAGTAAAAACGCCTTTTTTGGCTTTATACTTTTTTCCGTTCTGCATTACCCACACTTTTTTAATTGGCTTTTTTTGCGCAGATAGATTGGTAGCAAAAGTCAAGATGATAATTGTAAATAATAACCTCATTTAATCTCTTTTTTCAAATAGCATTAGTTCTTCAGGGTCTCCTTCTATGCGCATCATTTTCACAAATTCTAGACCTAATTTCTTGAGTAAATTCTGTGATGGTAAATTTGATTCGATTGTAATGCCTTTTATATGGTTCAGTCCGAAATCTTCTTTTGCAGCTTTCATGAGTCTGTTAGAAGCCTCAAGTGCGTACCCTTTTTTCTCAAAGCGATTCAAAAAAGCAAAACCAATGTCAACACCTTCTAATCCTTCTCTATCATAAAGACCTACAGTCCCTAAACAAATATGATCTTCTTTTCTTATCACTGCGTAATTACCGTAACCAAGCTTTATCAGTTGAGGCATCATTTTCACTTCGATATAATTACGTGCATCTTGAACCGTTTTAATCTTTCGATCTCCAATAAACTTTATCCATTTATCAGAGGTCATCAATTCGAAAATAAACTCAGCATCTTTAAATTCAACAGGACGCAGCAACAATCGATCTGTCTCAAAAGTTTTATACTTCATTTGACTTCTCTTTTGTGAACGGATATAGCTGATGTTCTTTCATTACGTTCATGGCATCAGCAGTTGCCTTTTTACCTCCTGTCAACACCCCTAACATCATGATCATCCTCATTGATTTCTTACCGTTTTCTTTTTGAAAGTGAACTACAAATCGACCTCTCGTGATACCAGCAATCCCTTTCTTAAACTCAATTTTTTCAATATCCTTTTTATAGATTACTGGTGTAGATGAATAAAAGAAACAACTGATCCAACCGTATAAATACATTGCCCCTAACAAACAGAATAGAATTGGAAAGGCTAGCCTACCTTTTTGTAAAGTATCATAGATTGCAAAACCTAAGACAACAAGTAGAATTCCGTAAAGCAACAAGTACTTTAGCATTGAGTGATTTGGCGTGAGCTTCAAACCTTCTTTGATTTTCGCCTCTCTATTCAGCACCAATCTATCTTCCAGAATATGACAAAATCCTACTTTGGTTCTGAAACTAGCTGATTGTTCCATTCGACTTTATCTTTTTATAAGTGTACATCAGAACTACACATCCTGCTAGAATTGAAAATGTCACAGCCTCTATGGCACTCATTTCCCAAAATCTATCTGTCTCTGAAATTGGACTGTCGCCAAAACAATTGATTACTAGCATAATTAAAATCCTTGATCTATTAAACTAAGATTACCAGAACTCATTTCTCTTTTGAAGATTCCTTTAGAAAGTAATCCGTGAGTTTGCTCATTATTAAATGAATTATTAATTAACTCTTTGTGTTTTTGCAGGCTATCTGAATTGGATGCCTTTGAGACAAACAATAAATCTCGAGCCGGCACTGAAATAAGCAGATCCCCCTCGAAATTGGCATGTACTTGATTCCAAAAATCTTCAACCAGAAGCAAGGCTGCTTCAAAATTCCCCCCTGCAGTTACCATAACAATATCATTCGGGTCTCCTTGCATTTTAATTTGACTACCAGATTCGGCTATCATATTTTGAAGCCCCATTTGCAACAAACTGTCGTCTGTTAAGCTATCATTTGATGCCACAGTATCTTTGTTTATCAATTCATAACTATTCCCTGCATCTATGGCAAAACAAACCATTAAATCTCCCCACAACTTAATGAAATGCGGCTTTTGACCTTCAGGCATTACAAAACCCTCGGGCATTGAACTTCCTTTGAACTTGGCATCACTCCCGTCAGCTTCATACATCTCATGTGAATAATCTGCTTTGATTCTTGGAACTATCTTTTGACCTTGCTCCTCTCTTGGTGGTTTTCCCCCATTGGGTTGTTTTACCTTCGATTGCTCTTCTTTAGTAAGTCGCTCACTTTTTTTAAATACTCTATTTAATAATCCCATAGCCTAGCCAACTTTCATCATAATGTTTGCACCAATATTCTTTAACAATTTTGTCGTTGAAGTTTTACATTCTCCTTGCTCACGCAGAACAAATGCTACCAAAATTGCTTCTCTATTATTTCTTGCTCTTGCTGTGTAATAATAATGTTGAGTTTCATCATCAACCTTGAAAGATTGGTAGACAAAGTCTTTTCCTATTTCTAGATTGTTATTTGAAATGAAGCCACCTTCGTTCACAAACTTATCAAACAATGGCAAGTACATCCCCTTGAGATCATTTATTGTAGGAAGCCTTGCTCCGTCTTTAGCATAATTGGTGGCTGAAAACTGAACAGATTCATCAGCTGTTTTCATTCTGAACCTATCACTGTCAAAATGAGACCAAGAATTTGGCACCTCAAGTAAGTAAACGCCATCAACTGCTATTCGTTGATCTTTAGATTTTCCTAAATCAACAAATTGTTCACCTGATGATTTTAGGTTCACGCTTTGCTGCTCTTTCCCGCCAAAAAGTTTTTTGAGTAAACTCATTCAATGATATTTTATTTGATTGTGCAATTGACAATTGGCCAATTGTTTCAAAGTTCAAAATACAAAAAAGGATAGGATTGGAGGCTAGTTTCCTGCGATAACTACCGAAGAAGTTTTCACTTTATCATAGTAATCATTCAAAGCAATATTTAGCTTTTTAACATACCATAAGAGGCGCTTCTGATTCGGATTAGCCCTGTAAGACCTTACATAGTAAGGAAAAGGATGAACGAGTTGAATGAATTGGTCACTCATGATTGTGATGGCCTTAAAGCCAGCATCTGGTCCTTTTACATAGGTAGGCTTTTTCTCTAGACCTCTCTCAGTTTCATGAACCGCATAACCATCAAAAAACTTAGCCGTATCTGCCTTGACAGTGCCCATTTCAGCTGTAAAAAAACAATCAATTGAAGGCGTAATACTTGGATCGTAAGTAAGTGTCGAATCTAAAAACTGAATACTATCAAACTGTCGTAATCTCAAATTTTTAGAATATTCACTGTAAAAGAAATAGACTTCACAGAAGTCAAAATTTTCTTTGAATGCATGCATTATCCTCTTGTTCAAACTTCTTCTTTGTCGTTCTAATTTATTCGCCTCATCTTCTCGATTGTATTTTCTCAAATAGTCAATCTCTCTTTGATTATGTCTGATTCTAAAGAATAACACTCCTTTTTTCAAATCTAATATTTGATAAGAAGATCTTATTCGGCGATTCCTATATTCTTCGCCTAATTGAGCCTTAGAATTAAATGAAATTAAAATGGTGAGAACGAAAAGAAGACGTTTCATGAATGGGGATTTATTTCAATTTAAAAATTTTTTCGTCAAGTCTTCACCAATCTAACGCTCAATTATTTAATGACCTTCTTTATTGATTGTTCTGTCATTTTTACCTAAACATGAAAATTATCAGAATTGATAAAATTGCAGAAACAACTGTTACATATGTAATCAATGTTGAATCGACCTTCAACTCTTTTCGAACCGGTGGCTGCACCATAAAAATGAGAACTGTAGTAAAACTTAACAACCAAAACAACTGTGTTAGCACATGTATCCAATAGGCGGCATCACTTTCAAAATAATAACGATAGCTTTCAATGGTATAGATGTTGGATAAGTCAACCAGAGATGTCAATATCATGAAAACGCTAAATCCATAGGTTAACAACCAACCAATGTTTTGCCTAAAAGCAAGAGTTATTGCAGCAAATAAGGGAAGAGCGTTCAGACAATACTCAACACCCATAAACATTTTATATCGTGGATGAGTTTGTTCGGCAAAATATTTAAATATCCTAGTGTAATCACTGAGAACATAGAGAGAATACAAGATGTATAGTGCAGAAAAAATGAATATAATCTTGTGAGCGATCGGTGATTCAGATGAGACTTTTACTTCATCCCATATCCGCCCGAAGATTTGAGTAAAGACATTCGGTTCACGAATTTTTGCCTCCTTATCCTCTACAAATTTTTCAATTTCTTTTTTTGATTCCGCCAATTCTTCTTCAGAAAGTTCTCGACTCTGAACTTCTTCTCTTGCTGCCTCCACTGCCTCTGGCTGGTAGTCTTCTTCAAACTCCAAAATCTTTAAAAGATCAGGTGTTGACCACGATTGATAGAGCTCTGCAAACTTATTGTCCATCTGTTTCGATAGTTAAGTTTTGTTTGATCGCCCACTCAGTCCAAGATCCATCAAAAAGAGACTTTTTATTCTCAATAACTAGTTCGGCGGCTAGCAATATGATACATGCGGTAATTCCAGAACCACAACTAAATATCAAATCATCATCTTCATTAACAAGCTCTGAAAAAATCCTCTTTAAATCATCTTCAGATTTGAAATGACCATTCGCTAATACTTCAGTATATGCTAAACTACAAGAATTCGGAATTGACCCACTTTGCAAACTGGCCCTGGGTTCAAGACTTGTACCTTCAAACCTACCTTTAGATCTCGCATCTAACAAAAGACTTTCAGGTGAAGAGGAATTCTGCAAGACCTCATCATACGATTTAAGAGCGTTCTCATTCAAGACCGCCTGAAAATCACCTTCCTCTTCTGTTCGCTTATAAATCTGTTCTACAGGAGCATTTGCATCAACCCAAGCCGGTAATCCGCCATCAAGAACAGCTACATTTTTATGTCCAAAGGTTTTAAACAACCACCAAATTCTTGGACTTGTGTAAATCCCATTATCATCATAACCAACAACAATCGAATCAGAGTTAACTCCATATTTTCGGGCAGATTCATTCATGAGATCTTTTGAAGGAAAAGTGTTGGGAAACTCTGAAGAAGTATCACTAAAATCTTTCTTCAAATCAATTCTCAATGAATTTGGTATCAACCTTTTATCTTCTTTTTCGGCATGAGAAGATGTACTTGCATCTAAAATCACCAAATCAGGATTTGACAAATTATCTCTCAACCAACTTACTGAAACTACCGGTTTGTTTAGCATATCCCGAATGTAGTCAAAAGATATCCAATCAAAAAAAATGTTAAAAACAAAAAAAGCCCTTGACAAATAGAAATTAAATATTAACTTTGAAACTCAAAGTACTTTCTTATGAATAAAATAGATCCAGTAGAAGACCTTGCCGAAATCAGAAAAATGATGGAGGGATCATCTAAGTTTATTTCACTTAGCGGATTGTCAGGAGTATTTGCAGGTTTAATTGCCTTAGTTGGAGCCGGGGCCGCTTGGATGGTTATTCAAGATTTCAATAAAAGGTTTATGCACTATACCTTTTCGAATTCTCTACAAGAAGAATATGAAACACTTAACAATACGCTATTTCTAATAGCAATTGGAATATTGGTAGGCGCATTGAGCTTTGGTTTATTATTCACCTACTTAAAGGCTAGAAGGAATAATCAAAAGTTGATTACACCGGTTGCATTCAGATTAGTAAGAAGTTTAATGACACCTCTTGGGTTTGGAGGTCTCTTTGTAATCGGACTTTATTATGTTGGCGCATATGACCTTATTGCACCAGCAACTTTGATTTTCTACGGAATGAGTTTAATGAATGCCTCAAAATATGTTCAAGTGGAATTGAAATATTTAGCTTTGTGTGAAATGGCGTTAGGCGTTATTGCAGTTTTTGCTTTGAGTGTAGATTTTGAGTTGAGATCACACATACAAATTGCACTTTGGGCGACTGGATTTGGAGTAATCCACATCATTTACGGCCTGATAATGTGGAACAAATACGATAGAAAATAGTGAGTAAAATCACAGGATTAAATAAAGCTTTTGAAAGTCGAGTCAGGCTCGGAATCATGTCCATATTAATGGTCAATGACTGGGTAGACTACAAAGAAATCAAAGGTAAACTTGATTTGACTGACGGCAACCTAGCCTCTCATATTAATGGCTTAGAGAAGCTTGAATATATTGAAATAAGAAAGCGATTTGTTGGAAAGAAAACAAATACTTCATACCAAATTACAAAGCTTGGAAAGAAGTCATTTCAGCAACACATAAACGCTCTTGAAAAACTTATCGGCGGCATATAGTCTGTCATTTTTTTTTGAATATTTACTTTGAGTTTCAAAGTGCTTTTAAAAACAATAACTATGAATGAACAAATTGTAACAACTAATGAAATTCCGGATGGAATTATCCACGCCTCTTCATCAACAAGAAAAGGTAGTTTACTCACCTTTCTGTTGTGGGCATTACTTATCACTAATCTCTTCTTTGAAGAGGTGATGGCCCTAAATGGTGCAATCTTATGCTTAATATCAGTTCCTCTTTTCGGCTTCCTTGACCCAAGAAGATTAAAACGATCACTTTGGTGGTGGTCGGCAATTATGTGGATGATTACAGCATTTGCTGTTTTTTCAACTGCTAGTCCTCTTAGTCAGTTTTCATATTTCCTAGCATTTCTGTTTTTTACCGCCGTTAATCATTCTGAGAAAATCTCTCTGCCATTAGGATTGACACAATCACTCTTATCACTAGGAATAGGATTAGCCAAATCAGTTGAAAACATCATTGATTTCTTTACCAATAAAAAGGTGAGAGAAGGCTCGTCTAGAGCAATCAAGTTCTTCACTTATAGTATTCCTGTGGTAGTTGGCATCATATTTTTAAAGCTGTACCAATCGGCTGACGCTACCTTTTACAAGTACACTGAGTTTCTAAATCTTGATTGGATTTCATGGAAATTTTTGTTTTACTATGGATTCACTGCTTTCTTTACTTATGGCTTCTTTTACTACAGTCAGCACAGAGATATCTTGAACTTTGATAAAAGCTTAGCGAATGAAATTCCTGAAAACTATACCGATAAAATCGAAAGGTATTTAGGCACCGTGAATGAAGCTAAAATTGCGAGTAGCATCCTACTTACTTTAAACCTCCTCCTCCTCCTTTACAATGTAATTGATGTAAAATATGTTCTCGTCGATCTTCATGATCCACAGAGGTCAATGATTTTCTCTGAGGTCGTTCATAACGGAATCAATTCATTAATAGCATCCTTGGTTTTAGTCATCATCATTATTTCATTTTTGTTCAGAGGTGCTATTAACTTTTCAGGCAATAAATTAATCAAGATACTGGGTGTGATCTGGTTATTACAAAATGTACTCATGATCATTACCACTTCAGTCAAAAATTGGGAATACGTTTCAAGCTGGGGCTTGACTTATAAGAGAATTGGAGTCTTTGTGTATTTGCTTCTTGCCTTAATCGGATTATCGCTAGCACTTTATAAAATTTTCAAGAAGAAGAGTTTCTGGTTTTTATTGAGAAACACGAGCATAGCCTTCATGTTGGTATTAGTCTCCTTAACAACTTTCAGCTGGCCACAAGCCATTTCAAAATACAACCTTGCCAATTTGAGTTATGAAAAATTAGATTTCCAATACCTCTATGAACTTGGTCCGGCAACTTACAAACCAATGGCCGATTATCATACTGCAGAAACTCCTGTACCCAACGGAGTATTGAGCGGTATTGTGCACAGTCTCGATTACGAACTCGCTTCTCTCACGGTTAACCAAGAGCACTTATCATGGCGATCATTCTGTTGGTTGGATTACCAATTAGATCGTGAGTTAAGCGCCCTAAAAGCAGTAGCGCCTGAAGTTGAACAAAATCTCGATAGATATGAATGGTAGAGAAAAAATTTGCGCATGCTTATTTGCAATGAGCGAAAAGCCTTATCGTTTCTTTTTTAAAAGAAAAGTACAAGCATGGAAATTGACTTCAAATGACCTCTTAAAGTTTCCAAAGAATTCTCTTGGGTATGCTACTGGTCTCTTTTTGAAAAAGAACGATTTTGAATTACTTGACAAATTAGAATCTCATGATGTTTACCATGTTTTACTTGGAATGCAAACAACCGTGAAAGAAGAGATTGGGATGCAATTCATTTTGTTTGGGAATGGTAAACGCAGCTTTTATCTCTTTGCTACAATGAGCCTAGGCTTCTTACTCCAAGCCGAGCACTACAAATATTTCAAATTTTGCTATCAAAAAGGAAAGAAACTAAAGTCATTAACTGTACTCAAGTTACGAGAGCTTTTGAGCCAACCATTAGAGCAGATTCGAGATGAGCTTAAAATGAAAACTGAAAGATCAAGTGCGAAAATTTTAGACCTGGTCTGATTCGACATTCTTAAATCAATGAAAACTATGATAATAATATTAGTAGCACTTCAATTACTATTCGTCATCTTCTTAGGTGCATGGGTAGCTATGCTTTTTGTAAAATCTTATAGAAACTCTGAGAATCATCCTCTGAGAAAAGCAGCCTTAGAAGCCTTGGTGTCAATAGGAGTTATGCTTTGTTTTTTGATGAATTCGGGCGCAGACGTCATTGACACTTCTGAAGGATATCTAGACTTTATAGTTTTAACAACTCTTGGCGGTATTGGTTTTTGGATGAAGAAACTAATTCCCGCTCAACAAAGCCTATTGACAGGAGTTTCAAATGTACTTATTGGCATATTATTTTGGATGTCAATCGTAGCGGCCATCAAGCTTTTCTACTTTTATCCATATGTCATTTTCCCTATTTACGGTCTCTTAATTGTTGCGCCATTTGCACTTATGTTCATTGCCTTGTCCGATTTGATGTACTTCAAAAGATTGGCGAAACCACTCTATTTTATTTTGGGCTCACTTGCTTTTCTTGTTCTCTACACCATCATACATAACATGTGGTCAACAGAAGCATGGCAACTTTTGAACTGGTGGACAGACATCAAGTCAACCATTTTTTAATTTAAAAACTTTACAATATGCCATTTACTTTTTCACATCCAGCTATCATTTTGCCTCTACTCAAATTGAGTAAAAACAGAGTGTCTGCAACCGCTTTGTTTGCAGGTTCTATGGCTCCCGATTTTGAATACTTTATAAACTTTCAAATGAAGCAAGTTCATGGACACACCAATGCAGGGATGTTTTACTACGACTTTCCTTTGGCCATTCTACTGTGCTTTGCTTTTCACTCTTTAGTGAGAGATGCATTGATCCATTATTCACCAAGATTCATCAAAAACCGTTGGTGCCACTATATTGGATATGATTGGAAGAATAGATGGAAAGACAATTGGAAAATGATTATGGTTTCAGCAATGATTGGTGTGTTCTCTCATATTTTTCTTGATAGTTTCACGCACCCTCACCGCTTTATGACCGACCACATAGATTTCTTAAGCTCAACAGTTTATTTCTTTGGTTCAGAAATGATTGTGTACAACATTGGGCAAACCTGGGGGTCAGTATTTGGCCTCATGGCTATCATGGCTGTCGTTATTCGAGAGCCAGAAAAAAGGCAATTTAGATCGGGCTTCAGAACGAAAATAATTTTTTGGATGTTAGCTGTTAGTATTTCTATTCTTATCTTAATGCTCAGAAACGTTCAGCATCCTGGTGACTTCATTGCAACTTCGATAGCAGGCGGATTAATAGGACTCATGGTTGCTCCTGCCCTTATGAAAACTTTGAAAATTGAAGAAGAACAAGAAATTCTCTATTAGCGACAGAATCAGAAGTTTCAAATTTGCATTTGAAGGTCTTGCTCATTTTTTCAAAACTGAACATAATGCTTGGATTCATGCAGTGGTTGCGGTAGTTGTGATTTCATTGGGTCTCTTTTTTGATGTCACTTTACACGAATGGCTGTGGTTATCATTAGCTATTGCTTTGGTTTTTATTTCAGAGATATTCAATACAGCTATAGAGCGTACTATAGATCTCGCAACAAGCGAAAAGCATCCTTTAGCAAAACACGCCAAAGACCTTGGTGCGGCCGCAACATTGGTTGCAGCCATTTTCGCGATTTCTGTGGGTCTCATAGTCTTTATTCCTCATTTAGTCGATAAATTCTGCTAGTAGAGTATTATGATGTTTATATTTGTTACAACAACTATCTATGAAATTCACTGCTCTCATAATTTTCTTGGCACTTAGCCTAGCTAGCATTGCGCAAAGAACTCCAAACAAATTAAATCTTCACGGAACGGTTTTGGGGTATGAATATGAGCCCAAAACGATCTTCAAAAAAGATCAAATTGACATACAAGGGAGTGTTGGCAAGGTTAAATTGGAGATTTTCTCTGGTTCAAAGAAAATCACCTCAACTACTTCAAATGCGGGTGGTGACTTTTCGTTAGGCATTCCTGCAAACGGAAAGTATCAACTCCGTTATTCAAAATCAGGTTACGGAAAAAGTGCCGTCGACATTGACTTAAATGGAGTGCCTGCGGATATTGCTAAAGGTGGATTATTATTGAAAAACATTGAGCTCTTGCTAAATAACTTTGAGTCTGACAAGGCCATGGATAATGGGAAGCCATTTGGCAAACTATACTACTCTGTTGACAAATTCGAATTCTCAGTCACTGAATTCTCAAAGAAAGAAGCCCTCTTTAAAAAGAGAGCTGATAATGCCCCAGCGAATGTGATGATGAGTTCTGTTGAAAAAAACAAATCAAATAATACCAAGCCTCATATAGCAGGTGTCAGTCATGATGAAAATTCTGAGGAATCGTTAGACACTGTTTTTAATACGGAATCTATTAATGAATCTCAGATCATTTCAATTAAAGATTTTGAAATAATAAAATCTTCAAAATTCTCAGATATTGCTGATTGGAAAAACCTGAATTCAGATGACATTTCTAAAAGATCAAGCGAATTGGCAGCTGCTTGGGATCAGCTTGAACAAGACAAACTCATTGCAGTAACGCCAGAAGACTTTATGGCAATTCAATTAAGAGAAGAGATGTTGAAATCAGCCGAAGCAGAACTCGAAGCCGCTAAAGCATATATTGGTGAACAAGAAAGCAAACTATCTGCCCAAAGTAATTTGAATTATGCTTTGATAGCTTTAGCATTAATTCTAGCTGGACTGGCGTTCTTTATATTCAAAAGATTCAAGGAAAAAAAGCAAACAAACATTGAGTTGGCTGCCAAGAACAAGAAAATTACAGATAGCATAAATTATGCTGAAAGAATTCAAAGATCAGTTTTATTGGCAGATGATCAAATCGCAGCCATCCTTCCCAACTCATTCATTTTCTACAAACCTCTTGATGTCGTAAGCGGAGACTTTTATTGGGTTTCTGAGATTGGTAACAAGGTAGTCTTTTCGGCAGTTGATTGCACTGGGCACGGAGTTCCAGGCGCATTTATGTCACTTATCGCGAATACGTTACTGAATCAAATTGTCAATGAAAAGAAAATCACTGATCCAGCTAAAATTCTTGAAGAACTTCATAATGGAATAGTAGATTCTTTACATCAAGAAGATGACGCTTATCTTTCACAAGACGGAATGGACATGTCTATTTGTACGCTTGATAAGAGCTCAAAAGAGTTGTCTTTTGCTGGTGCCATGAATTCAGGATTCCTAATTCAAGCGGGAGAAGTAAAAGAACTTTCGGCTAGCTTGAATGGAGTTGGAGGTGTTATTCAGTCTAAAAGAAAGAGACCTGTTCGTTTTATAGAAGAAAAAGTTAAGGTAAACCCTGGCGATTCTCTCTACCTATTTTCAGATGGTTTCATGGATCAATTTGGAGGAAATGAAAATAAGAAATTCAACATCAAGCGCTTTAAAGAAATGCTAATTGAATTGAATGCATTGGATCCTATTGAACAAAAGAATAAAGCTGAAGAGACTTTTAATAATTGGAAAGGTGATAAACATCAAATTGATGATGTATTATTAATGGGAGTGAAATTCTAGTACTCTACTACGTCAACAGGAACTTGCAAAAACTTCTGGAATTCTAATCCTTTTTGTTGCATGAGCTCATCTCCTTTTTTATGCTTCCAAATAACCTTAGCGTCTTTACCTGTTTCCATGATATCTTCAATTATATAAAGCATATTAAATACCTTCTTAACTGAACCTGAATTGAAATATTCGAGATCTACTACTAAATGTGTTTGAGCTGCAGGTGCTTCGCTATATTCAACTAGCCAATTTATGATTGGCTCATAGAAAGAATGAGCATCTTCGGGATATGATCTTCCAGAGATTTCAAAAGTTGAAGTTCCCTTCTCAAACGTGACATTCGGAGTCTCCTCTGTACCTTCTATTTTTAAGCTATTGGACATTTGGCCTACAAGGTAGCACTAAAAGAATAAAAGGACAAATTTTCATTTACTTCTTCGAAAGAATAATGGATTTCTCCGTCGGATTGACGAAACATCTCGATAACCCCAATTCCAGCACCTTGATCTTCTGAAATTGTATTACTCATCAATTGCTCTTTATATCGCTTTGATAATTGAATGTTATCAAGGCCAACAAGTGAGTCTAAGTGACCTTTTAATTTATCAGCAGCTTCTTTTTTAATGAAGTTTCCTGTTTTCATTGTATAAACTCCCTTATCAAGAGCTACCAAAAATAATCCTTCTTGGCTGCCATTAACTGAAACGGCGTGTCTATTCATGTTCTGAAGCAGCTCAATCAAAATATAAAGGCTCTTCTTCTTGAAAACTAAATCTTCTTTTTTAAGTTGAAGATTAGATTCGAACAATTTGAAAAGCGGTAAAATCGACTCTTGAGAAAAGTCACCTTTTCTAAGCAATACGATTTTGTTCTCGAGTAATTCATCATACATTGATATAGTATCTTCAATCTTGATGTTATCAGAACTATCTTCTCCTTTCATTTTCAATTGCATGAAAAAGTTAGAGTACTGCTCATTAAGATCTATGAAACTATAAGCTGGCGGATTTTTTGTTTTTCTCGCCATTTCAATTAGACCTAATCCACCCCCACCTTTTGCATTAAGAGCATTATTACCTAAAGAATTCAAATAGATCTCTTTTAGTTCAGCTTGGCTAAGATTTTGCAAAGAATCTAAACTGTTTATTAAGGTTTCTTTGTTTTCTTCTTCAACAGGATTGGCAGTTGCTAAATAATGCGTGCCCTCAATGTGGCGCATCATAAAGAACTTAGCTGCCCCTCCCAGGTCAACTTCTTGTTCTTGATCAGAATGTCTAATGATGTTTTGAAAACACTCGGCAATTAGATAGGAAACTCTCTTTTTGATTGACTTTCCTTCATCACTACTTGTCTCTTGAATTCGCATGAGAACTTCGGTGAGGTCATCATCAAATTCGCCCATATAAAACAAGCTAAAGTTGTCGCGTTTAAGCCGACTATAAAGTGAATATACTTCCATGCACGAAATTCACTTTAATAATACGAATAATTATTGGTTTTCTAGGGCTCTCCGATACGCTTTCTCTCAGAAGGGGTCATAGCTTCTTTAATGTAAAAGAAAGTTTTGTCAATTGACTCATACTCTCCGTCCGGAGAAGGTGATGGTGCAGGCGCCAAAGCAATAAACCCTGATTGATCAATGAGATAGTATGTTGACACCCCAGAAACCTTGTAATCCTCCTTCAATTCACTGTCATGACCTACATAAAAAATATCCCAATCCATCTCAGGATTATCAGATCTAAACTTATCGTAAGTCGCTTTATCTTTGTCAGTACATACAGATAGAAATGAAATGAATTCTCCGTAATCTCTTCTCAAATCATTTATAATTTTCATCTCTACTTTCGCCTTCTCATTCCAAGTCTCGAAGAAATTAAAATAGACGAACTTTCCTTGATAATTTACCCATGTAACTGCATCATCATTCGCACTATCTTTGAGTTGTATGATTGGCGCAGGAAAACCTGGCTCTAATGAAGTTAGAAAGTTTTTTACGTTCTTGGCAACTGTAGCATTTACTTGGTATTTCGCATAACTTTCTAAAGAATCTAACATGATAATGATACTTCTTTTTTGATCGTCTCTTTTATAGTATTGTTTCCCCAATTGATCAATCATTACTAGCTCACGCACTTCAGGATTACTTAAAAACAAATCTTGTTTTAGAACAGACATCAATTTAGTCGGACTAGAATTGTAAATAGCCATATTAATCTCGGCTTCGATTGTTGGCTGGTAATCATCAAAGTTTTTCCCATAAAATCCCTTAAAAAATTTCATGTATTGATCGTTTTCATAGTAAACTGGAAATGGTTCAACGAAGCTTAAAAAAGTCTCTAGCCTCTTTTGACTTTTCTTGTTCCCGCCAAAAGTTTGCTTCATTTCGGCAACATTGTACCTCACGTACGTCAAGAAGTATTCGTCTTCAACATGAGCATAGGCATCTGATGCGTATGTCATGAAAGTATCTAAATAAGTTAAAAACTGTCCTTTTGCAATGTCTTCTTCGTGATAATATACAAAAGAGTCAAACCACTGATTGTACTGTAATATTCTATAGTTAATGTCAGAAGTATCAAGAGCAAAGAACATAATATCAGTTCTTTGATTCTGAAAACTTATTGCTTGATTTTCGGCAGCTGGAAAATAAATTTCGTAAGTAGTTTTCGGGGCAACATAAATGGGAGCTTCAGTTTTACCAACTTCTATGATTCCTTTAAAGGTCGCGCCATTATCAAGAGCAATGTGAAAAGTACTGTCTTTCGCATCTACGACACCTTCCCCTAACTTAATCTTAGTCATGGTAACATAATCCTGATAAGTATATAGAGACACTTTTTCACCAACAAATGCTGGGGCAAACCCTTTAATTTCGAATTCTTGAGCATTTGCAGCCACAAGACCAAAGCAACATAATATGGTAAATAAATAAATCTTCATTTAATACTTTTATAATATAATCAGCTCCTCGCTATTCGTTACAAATTGTGTAATATCTCCGTTATTCTTCTTTATTTCTCTTACAATTGAAGAGCTTATTGGTGCTAGATCTGGAGCACTCATCAAAAAGATTGTCTCTACATCTGACAGTTTTGCATTCATTTGTGCAATCGCTTGCTCATAATCGGCATCCGAAGCATTACGTATACCTCTAATCAAATACTGGGCCCCTTTCTCTTTACAAAGGTCAACCGTCAAAGAGCTAAAGTCTACTACTGACACCTTGCCTTCACCTTTAAAGATTGAAAGAATGTGTTTTTTTCGGCTCTCTAAAGAATAAAACGACTTCTTATTTTGATTAACCCCTATGGCTACAATAATCTCATCAAACAAAGGCAAGAAACGCTTAACGATATCTTGATGTCCTTTTGTAAAGGGATCAAATGAACCAGGAAACACTGCAACTCTTTTCATAAGAATGACTTTAGTGTAAAATTACGATAAAATGATGGCTTAGGTTTCTCTGTTTAGAGAGAGTATTAACAAAAGAAACTGAAGTTTACCCCTCCATAACTCCTGGTATTGTCTAATCGTGGATGTTTTGAGAAGTCATTTTCTTTACCGTGCTCAAGTATGAACATGCCATCTTCTGACAGATGATCGCCTTCTAATAACTTATCTACAAAGCGGTCTAAGTCTTTCATTCCAAATGGAGGGTCGGCAAAAATTACATCAAATTTATTTTTTGAGGTCTCAATAAAATTGAACGCTTCGTTTCTCTGAATCGTCCAGTTTTCGTCATCAAATTCTTCTTGAACTTTGCGCAAATGCTTAACAACACCTGGATGTTTCTCAACACTCAAAACACTCTTCGCTCCCCTTGATAAGAACTCGGCACTTATGTTCCCTGTACCGGCGAACAAATCAAGAACTGATGTTGATTCCCAATCTAATCTATTTTGAAGAATGTTAAATAAGGCTTCTTTGGCAAAATCAGTAGTCGGCCTTGACGGAAACTTCTTTGGAAAAACTATTTTTTTTCCGCGATATTTACCGCTAACTACACGCAAAGTAATTGCTTTGATTGTAGAAATCTGTCAGACATTTCAGGCTTATCAGAAATTTTAATTCTGTTCGCAAAAAAACCTTGAAGTTCTGAGAGCTGAGCCCATTTAGAGCTCACCCCATAAAGACAAACATCCATCTTTTTTTGATCCATTTCTTTTTGCTCCAAGACGAATAATACATGGTAAACCAAATCAGCCAAATTGGTAAACTCAAAACGATTGAAGTATTGAAGTTTTGTTTTTGCTGTTATCAACAAATAAAAGCTATTCTCATCAATGTGAATATGAATTTTCGGACTAAATGTCGGCTGATCAAACACACCTTTCAGCATCACTGTCACCGGGTGAATTATCTTAACTCTAGGAAATTTTATAACAAAGAGAGACTTCATCCAAAGTGGCAACTCGTAAATGTTCACAATTCCTAATTCTGGAATTCTATTGTAATCGAGATTGTCAATTGGTGTAGGATAGTTTAACTTAAAAACATCCTCTGGTTTTGTATGATTAAAAAGATCAACAGGAATCAAAGTATTTCTCATTCCGCCAGCTGTAGCACAAAAAGCTTCATAATCATACGTCAACTCAGGAATCGTCATAGCAGCCTGAACAGCCTCTCGATTAAAGTCTTCAAAAGTTAAAGATTGGTGAAAAGAAATGGTTTTGGTGTCACGCTTAATTGCGCTTACCTCTAAACTTGATTCACTCAAAGACATGCATAACACATGTTGAAATGCATCTTCTTTTCTAAGCAACATCTTTATTTAGACCAGTTGTCTTTTAGGTGGTTATCAGTTTTCGATCCGATTTGATACACCTTATATCCCTCATCAGGGTGTAACATTGGGTGCTTCATTTCAATTAATAAAGTCGGAACTTTAAGGTCTCCTTTCATTATTGAAGAAGTGTCAAGAACAACTAAATCTTTTGAAAATGGTACATACCTCAATGAATCAGGGTGGAATTCAATTTCACCTCCAATTTTTTCTCTTGAAGTCAAATATCTATCTGAAGTAAAGATAGCCTCCATCACAGGAATGTAGTTGGTATCTCTTTTGAACTCTACTAAACCTTTCTCCTTGTTGAACCAAATCTTATTTCCTGCTCTACGAGCAATTGCTGTAGCTTCTTCTTCAGTCATCAATAAATCAATTGGTCTGTCATCTCCATAAATCAAAGCTCTCTCATCTAAAGAAATCTTTCTTTCAGGAATAGCACCAATTTTCGAAATATCCATTTTCTTACCATTCTTCACGAAATCAATTAAATCATCCATGTTATTGGTATAGGTAGAATCAGCCTCTTTATAAGCAGCTTGAGCAGCTTTAATATCAGCCATTCTGGTCTTGATCTCTAAATCTCTTTGCTCCCAAGCATTGTCAAAGTCAACTTGTGTTTGAACTGAAGAATAGTTTTGGTAAAGAATGTAAGCAGACCCACCAAGCATCACCACTAAGACAATCCAACCTACAAATGACTTAATTAAATCAAATAGATAAAGGAACCAAACTATACTCACTAAAATAATAAGAAGTGCAGCATATAAGAACATTGGTTCTTGCATGATTTCAACATCACTCTTAACTTTTGTTACAGGGTTTTGAACAGTAACAACCTCAGGCGTTACGGCCAAATACAATACGTAAATCCCTACCCCCAAAAAAACTGTTGGTAAAAGGTATCGCTTGATGTAATAAAATATGTCGTCTACTTTGTCCAAAGAACTCATTCGTGTATCTTAAATGTTTGTAATCCTAATACCAACAAAACTACAATTTTTTTTAAAGTGCGAAAGGTCAGTCAATATATTTTTTCCATATTTAACTCAATGATTCGAACAGTAAGCCATTTCTTTTGAAAAACGACACCACCAAAGCCACTTTCGCACAGCTTTTTACCGATAATCTTGGCTTTGCCCCAACGAATGATCAATCAGTTGCTATTGACAAATTGACTGACTTTATTTACTCGGACAATGATTTTGAGATTTTTTTGCTCAGTGGATTCGCGGGCACTGGTAAAACTACGCTCATATCTACCTTTGTAAAATCATTGTCTGACATCAAAATTCAATCTTACTTAATGGCCCCAACAGGAAGAGCGGCAAAGGTATTATCGAATTACAGCAAGAAGAGAGCACACACAATTCATAGGTCAATTTACTTCATAAACTCTGCTGGTGGAGGAACTCCTCATTTTAAATTAGGAGAAAACAAAAGAAGCAATACAATTTTCATTGTGGATGAGGCATCAATGGTTTCAACTTTTTCAGGAATTACTGACAGAAACTCTTTTAGTCAAAGAGATTTATTAGAAGACCTTTTGCAATTTGTTTACTCAGCTGATAACTGTAAATTAGTATTCGTGGGAGACAAAGGACAACTACCTCCTGTAGGAATGGACAAAAGCCCAGCTCTTGACAAAACATTTTTGAGTGAACACTACTCTTTTGACATAGTTCAATCTGAATTAAAAGATGTAGTTCGACAAGAATCTCAATCGGGAGTTTTAGAAATCTCCTTACAGCTTAGAGATTTTACTGAATCGATTCCGGTTTTATCTCACAACAAAAAAGATGCAATCGCAATTAGCGGCCTTGATTTGCAAGATGCTCTCGAAAGCGAGATCAATGAATATGGGCAAGACAATGTGATGGTGGTAACACGCTCTAACAAAAGAGCCAATCTTTTTAATGAGCAAATAAGAAGAAGAATTCTTTGGCAAGAAGATGATGTTAATGCTGGAGACGTCATGATGGTGGTCTCTAACAATTATTTTTGGCTTGAACCTAAATCAGAAGCTGGGTTCATTGCTAATGGTGAATTAATTCAGTTAAAAAAAATTGCACGAAGGGAAGAGCAGTTTGGCTTTGAGTTTGCAGATGTTATCGCACGCTTTATCGACTACCCAAACATGGAAGATATTGAGGTCAAGATGATGACAAATGCTATACATGCTGAATCAGCCAACTTGCCAAGAAATGAACTCAAAGAATTGTTTTACAGAATAGCAAGCGAAGAATATCCCTTAGAAAGAAATAAAAGAGTTCGAAACAAAAAAGTGATGGAAAATCCATACTTCCAAGCCTTGCAAGTAAAGTTTGGATATGCCGTTACCTGTCATAAATCTCAAGGTGGTCAATGGCCTGTGGTATTTATTGACCAAGGTTATTTCACTGAAGACATGTGGAACCCTGAATACATGAGGTGGCTGTACACGGCCATAACAAGGGCCAGTGAAAAAGTGTATTTGGTGAATTTTTCGCAAGCATTTACTGCAATCGAGGATTAGCGTTTTATACCTAATTTAGACAATAAGAAAAGTTGATTCTGGAATCTAAAGACAAAAAATATCGATTAATTTTCTTGATCCTATTCATAGTTGGAGGTTCAGTATATGCAATCATACAAGGAGCTAAAGGCGGAGACTTTAAAATTTACTTAGGAGCAGCAGAATTACTCTCGCAAGGTGATAGCTGCTATAATGTTTGGATTCATTTAGGAGGAGACAATTATTGTGGTTATAGTTACAGCCCCATCTTCGCTACATTCTTAATTCCATTTTCTTATTTGCCGTCACCAACTGTAGAAATACTCTGGTCGTTTGCCAACTTATTTTTCTTGTATCGTTTGTTCATTTTATTTAGTGGATATTTACCGCTTTCAAAATTGAGTAGCAGAGAGTATCGTTTTTGGGCCTTCGTATCTGCAGCTCTAATTGCGCGTTTTGTTTTGCATAATTTTGAAATGGTGCAAATGACATTGTTCTTATTGTATTGTTGCTTTGAGGCCATGCACCAACTTAAGAAAGAAAACTACCTTCTTGCTTCACTATTAATAGCCCTTGGTATTGTTGTAAAAATCATTCCCATTGTGCTCATCCCCTACCTCCTCTATCGAAAACAATTCAAACCACTTCTTTATACAATTGTTATCACAGTCATTTTCATTCTTTCACCTGCCTTGATTTATGGATGGGATATGAACATAAGTTTACTATCTGAATGGATGGACATCATCAACCCAAACAACACAGAATTCACCACTGGTCAAAACATTAACGGCGAAGGAGTACATAGTATTTCAGGATTTATTGCGGCTTACTTCACTGATTCTGAAAGCAGATTTAACTTAGATTATTCAAGAACTATATATCTTATTGACCAAGAGAATTTTATCATCTTAGTAAACGTTATTCGCCTTTTCTTAATTGCTTTTACTCTATACTTTTTGAGAACCTTACCTTTCAAATCTTCAAAAAACAAACTTCACACTTTCTGGCAGCTGTGCTACATCTTTACAATTGCGCCACTCATATTCCCGCACCAACAAAAGTATGCCTTCTTGTTTTTAGCCCCTGCAGTTCTTTACACTGTCTACTATTTGATTATCACAAGTAGAGAACAGATACTGCCGAAGCCAAAGTTTTTCATTGCTTTCAGTTCGCTTTTCTTGTTCTTTGCTTTGGCCTCCTTAACGACTGATGGCTTAATTGGAGATCACCTAAATGAATTGAGTGAATATTATAAAACAATAACCCTTGGTACCTTCTTTCTGATTGTCGCATTAGCGGTTTGTAATCCACTTTTTCTAAGAGAAACCTCAGAAGGGAACTAGTACTTAGAGCATTTTGACGTCCGCCCATTTTAGCTTATATTTAGTAAACCGTTATGAAAACTTACAAAATCCGGATTGCTGATTATTCCAAACTGATGAGGGCCGTCCTGATTTACATTTCCATCATTGGTGCAATTTTGTTGACCTTATGGATTTCGCTTGGGGTAAACAACACCCATATAGAACCAAAATATTTCATGATAGGAATGATCATACTTTCCACAGTTATCCCATTCCTTCTTATCATCATAATGAAATTCAATGCCTCTAAAAAAGGAGTAACTCTTGAAGCTGAGAAAATCAAAAGTCACAAATACGGATCAATTGAGTATACAGAAATTGAAAAGGTTTCAATGCCATACAGTCTTCAAGGTACCAATAGCCTTATTATTCTTTGGCTCAAAGATGGAAAAAGATATTCTCTATCTGTGATTAATAGGTTTAGTGGAATAGATAATCATGAATTCTTATCATTTCAAAATGCATTTATCACTCTATTAAAAAGGAGTAGACAAGAAAATTAGCTTACTAATAATAATGACGATAAAACTTTACACATTCGTTTTAAGTATTGGAGCTATTCTTTCAATCTTCTCTTGCTCTCAAGAAATAGAAGAAAGTCAATACGAGATTTCCCAGACTGAAGAACTTATTTTCGACATGACTGAG
>Ga0316204_10002013_pt1 | contig 49390 bp, 45 predicted proteins | sample 6monrhotite_MG_2_FD_205661 | JGI IMG/M metagenome (GOLD analysis project Ga0316204, IMG submission 205661) | Microbial mat bacterial communities from mineral coupon in-situ incubated in ocean water Damariscotta River, Maine, United States -... | ecosystem: Environmental > Aquatic > Marine >... | reverse complement strand
TTAAGCGTCGGACAAAACCGATGGAAATCATACCAGGCGAGACAGCCTGTTATCGTCTTTTAGCCTTCATCTCACTGAAGATGGAGTTACACTGGCGATCAAGACCTGTGGGATCAGTGAGGGAAAGCTTACCTTTCTTCAAGCAAATCAGAGAAATGTAATTTCACACAAAATACTTTACACTACCGAAAAGTTAATCAAAATTCTAACATTTAGAACAATCCGATTTTTGGGGGCAATGTCACAACTCCCAGAAATCGTGACCCAAAAGTTACGTATAGGTGATTGGGAAGAATCATAGAGGTGGATGGGTGACGTTAGCAGAGAGAAGGTCACGCTATGTGCTTGCGGGACATATCCGTAGTAAACATGCCGAGGGAGTAACATCGGTCGCAGTGGCCCTACGTAAGCCACACCATCACTTTCGATAATGGGAAGGAGTTTGCGGCTCATGAAACCCTTTCTGCAGCACTGGAGACGAGTCTCTACTTTGCACGTCCTTACCGCTCTTGGGAGCGTGGCTTGAATGAGAACAGCAACGGGCTGCTTCGTCAGTATTTTCCAAAGGGCATGGAGTTGAGTAATAATAAGCCAAGAACAAGCCCAATCCGCAGTGGATCGCCTCAACCACCGGCCTAGAAAGGTGCTTGATTTCAGAACACCCTATGAAGTATTCTTCGGCAAGATGATGCGCTACACCAAACAACCCTTAACGGTAACACTTCGAAATTGAATCCACGTATTCTTATACATCATATTAAATTATTTAATATTGCAATCATTATGAATACTTTTTGACATCATTATAATTACAAAAAGAAATTTTATCGCAATCGATTTAATGTTGCCAATGTAATCATTTTGTATTAGACGTAGATTACAAAATGATTACATATTGCAATCCATGCGGAGACAAATTGAAAAAGAACACAGACGTACCGGCGAAGGTTGCGGCCTTCATTAACCAGAAAGGAGGCATTGGTAAGACCTCCATGACTCACAACATCGGGTGTATACTTGCTCTGCATTTCGGATACAAAGTATTGTTTGTGGATGGGGATGGGCAAGCCAACCTAACAACCGCCTTTGGTTTGAACCCCGATGAGTATATCCACTCAGTCGCCCGCTTGATGACAGATTCAAAAGGGGCCGCTGCCAAGTATGTGATTGAAACAAGATTTGAAAACTGTTTTCTGATTCCTTCCAATAAGGAAACGTTCAACATAGATACAAAAATCGCAGGTGAATCCGGGAGGGAATTTTTGTTAGGCGACCAGTTAGATGCCTTGAAAGATGACTACGACTTGATTCTCATAGACACGCCCCCACAAATGAGCCAGATCACCATTAACACTCTCACCGCCGTTAACGGGGTTTTCTTGGTATATGATGCGACAGAGTTCAGCCTAGACGCTCTAAGCCAGATCACGGCAGCAATCTTTAAAATTCAGGGGAACAAAAGGCTAAGCTACAACAATTTGGAAATTGTAGGGGCCATAGAGAACAACTACAACCAGTCAACCAAGAAAATCAACCGGTGGGTGGATAGTGAGTTGGCGAAAGTGGATAAAAAAGTTATCCCTCAATATCTGCCTAGAATTTCAACGGCAGTTGAAATAAAGGTCGCTGCTGTCCATCACAAGCCGATGATCGTCCACGCGCCCAAGCATCAAGCCACCCTTCAATACATCCAAGCCGCTCAAGAGGTATCAAAATGGCTCGACCGATAGACAACCACGAACAACCAATTGAAGATCCCTTAGACGCCCAAACGTCAGTGAACAGTAGCATTAGAACCAAGCTACACTCGGTAAGGTGCTCAGATGAATCCTGGGCCGCTTTTGAAGCGTTACTGAAACAGGCCAAAGAGGAAGTCCCTCATATATCCCCTAAGATTGGTTTTTTGTTTGGGGAGTGCGTTGATGCACTAGCAAGCAAGAAAGACCCGTTCAACAAGTACAAGATAAAAACGAAGAAAACGCAATCAAGAAGATTGCATTAATAAATCATTTTGTATTCATTATGAATATTTTATGATTTCAAAATGATTACACTATGACTAGCCTTCGTCTCATTGAAGGTGGAGCTACACTGGCGATCAGTGAGGGGAAATTTACCTTTCTTCAAACAAATCAGAGAAATGTAATTTCACACAAAATACTTTACACTACCACAGGCTCTTGAGTAAAATCACTACACACAATAAAAACAGGAAAAGGCTCAATGTTTAAAAATACAACGCTTTTAATTACAGGGGGCACAGGTTCCTTTGGGAATGCAGTTCTTCGAAGGTTTTTATATACTGAAATTGAAGAAATTAGGATTTTCTCGCGGGACGAGAAAAAACAAGATGATATGCGTAAGAGTTACAATAACCCGAAGCTTAAATTTTATCTTGGAGACGTGAGAGACATCAATTCCCTCAAAGATGCTATGAAAGGAGTAGATTATGTCTTTCATGCGGCGGCCTTAAAGCAAGTTCCTTCTTGTGAGTTTTACCCGATGCAAGCAGTGCAAACGAACGTTATTGGGACTGAAAACATGCTCAATTGTGCCATTAGTGCACGAGTGAAAAAAGTGATTGTGTTAAGCACCGATAAAGCAGTCTATCCGATCAATGCCATGGGTTTGTCTAAAGCAATGATGGAAAAAGTGGCTGTAGCTAAATCTAGAAATTTGGGTACAAACGATACGATGATCGCTTGCACTAGGTATGGCAATGTGATGGCTTCTCGAGGTTCTGTCATTCCACTTTTCATTGACCAAATTAAAAACCAACAAGATATTACCCTTACTGATCCAGCAATGACCCGCTTTATGATGACCCTAGATCAAGCGGTTGAATTGGTGTTGTTTGCTTTTGAACATGGTAATAGGGGGGATATTTTTGTTCAAAAAGCCCCTGCCGCTACCATTGGGCTGTTAGCGAAAGCTCTCACCCATTTGTTTGGGTATTCAGACTATAAAACCAGTACTATAGGCACACGTCATGGCGAAAAGCTCTACGAATCCCTATTAACCAGAGAAGAAATGGTGTCCGCTGAAGATATGGGTGAATACTATAGAATCCCAGCTGATGATAGAGATTTGAACTATTCTAAGTATTTTGAAGAAGGGGAAGAAGTGATCACCCAAGCTAATGAGTACCATTCGCATAATACAAGGCAATTGAATCAACAAGAGTTAGAAAAAATCCTTTTGAATCTAAATGAAATTCAAGATTCTTTAAAGGAATTTGAGGGGAAAGAATGAAAAAGATAATGACGATAGTGGGAACACGTCCTGAAATTATTAAGCTTAGCCGAGTTATTGCGGAATTAGAAAAATATACTGACCATATTTTGGTCCATAGTGGGCAAAACTATGACTATGAATTAAATGAAATTTTTTTTCAGGAGATGGGGATTAAAAAGCCTGATTTCTATTTAAATGCTGCCGCTGGGACACCTGCTGAAACAATTGGAAATGTCATCATCAAGTCTGATGAATTACTAGCGAAGGTACAACCTGACGCCGTTCTACTGTACGGGGACACGAATAGCTGTCTGTCTGTAATTCCAGCAAAACGGAGAAAAATCCCCGTGTTTCATATGGAAGCTGGGAATCGATGTTTTGATGAAAGGGTACCTGAAGAGATCAACCGAAAAATTGTAGATCATTTAAGCGATATTAATATGACGCTTACTGAGCACGCTAGGAGATATCTGATTGCTGAAGGTGTGAAGGCGGAAACAGTGATAAAAACTGGATCATCCATGATGGAAGTTTTAAAGTTTCATGAAAATGATATTAAAAACTCAGATGTTTTGACACGGTTAAAACTCAAAGAAAAAGATTTTTTTGTTGTTAGCGCCCATCGGGAAGAAAATGTAGACTCAGAACAGAACTTTAATGACCTTCTAGATTCGTTGAATCAAATTGCTGAAATCTACGGCAAACCGGTTGTCGTTTCTACCCATCCCAGAACAAGAAAAAAATTAGAGTTAATGCCCGGGAAAGCCTTTAACCCGCGAATCGAGTTTATGAAACCGCTGGGATTTTTTGACTATATAGCGCTCCAAAAATCGGCCTATTGCTCGATTTCAGATAGCGGTACGATCACTGAGGAATCTTCAATCCTTGGGTTTCCCGCAATTACAATTCGACAGTCCCATGAGCGGCCAGAGGGCATGGATGAGGGCACACTCATCATGACGGGACTGAAAAGTGAAGATATTTTGTCTGCGATTAAGATCGTTACGACACAGAATAAAGAAAACCCACAGACTTCTCAGATAGTGAAAGATTATGAGGTGGATAATTTATCTAAGAAGGTTGTTCGGATAATACACAGCTATATAGATTATGTTAACAGAACCGTTTGGAGGCAATATTAACATGAAAAATAAAGTTATAGTTCTTGGCGCTTTGGGAATGGCCGGTCATATCATGACAGAGTATTTAAAGGGGACCGGAGACTATGATGTTTTAGGTGTTGCCCGACAACCCGGTAGATTGATCGATCAAGTTTTAGACGTAACAGATTTTGAAGCACTGAAACAATATCTAGAACAACAAAAACCTAACTATTTGATCAACTGTGTCGGGGCCCTTGTATCATATTCTTCTCAAGATGCTTCCTCTGCAATTTTGTTGAATAGTTATCTGCCTCATTTTTTATCGAAAACAGGCGAGAACATAGGCTACAAGTTAGTTCATATTAGTACTGATTGTGTTTTTTCTGGAAAAAAAGGTGCTTATACAGAAGATTCCCTGAAAGATGGCGATGACACCTACGCAAGATCAAAAGCTCTAGGTGAAATTATCAACGATAGAGATCTTACAATTCGGACCTCAATAATTGGTCCTGAGTTAAAGGCCAATGGTACAGGCCTGCTTGACTGGTTTTTAAAGCAACAAGAACCAGTTAAAGGCTATTCAAAAGCGTTTTGGAGTGGAGTGACTACTTTAGAACTGGCGAAAGCTGCCGACCAAATGATTCGGCAAAATATCTGTGGCCTCTTTCATCTATGCCCACAAAATAAGATATCTAAGTACGACCTGCTTAAATTATTGGTCGGTGTTTTTGGCAAAAAACTTATTGTTTCCCCATTTGATGGATACTCAGCAGACAAAAGTTTGGTTTGTACTCGCCGGGATTTCACTTACCCAAGGCTTGAATATCAATTGATGCTGGAAGAAATGAAGGAATGGATGGATGATCGTTCCTCTTACTATCTGCATTATACCTCTTAAACTGGTTGTTTTCGGCACCCTAGTAAAATGACATTACCCCCGAAAACTGGACTGTTTTAAATGTTAGAATTTTGATTTTTCTTCCTTTCGTTCGTAAGGCTGGCGGCCCAAAAACTCGGTCCATTCACCGCCCATTAGCTTAGAGAGAAAATCACCGATCGCCAATTGAGCGTCAAACCTCATCGCTTCTAAAAAACTCTCTGGATTACTGATCTCCTTGATCAGTTCTTTCATCTCCGGTACGCTCAGTTCTAATTGCATGAATATTTTTCCTCTTTTGTTGATGTAGCAATCAAACCTCAGGGGAGAAATACCTTTTTTTCTAGCTCAGATCAATTTCACACAATTAAATTTACACTACCAAAAAAACTTTACAGTACCTTTTGCAAACGTAGCCCAAAACCCTCTAGACAGATAATGGCGCTTTAGGGCATGAATAGGGGGGCTTATAAAAGGATTTAGACTCTAGGGTATCCTGATATAACTACTATTTTTTCAACGAAACAAGTATATCGGCAAGATGAATAAACCTTTGCGTATTGCGTTGATCGCCGACTCTTTCCCCCCTCTTCGTTCGTCTGGATCTGTTCAGCTTCGAGATTTATCTCTAGAGATGCTACGCCAGGGGCATTCGCCTGTGGTTATGGTTCCGTCATCTGTAATTACAGATCATTGGGAGATTGAAGAGTATCAAGGTATCAAGGTCGTTCGTTTGAAATCACCTCAAACGAGAGGGGTTGGGTATGTCAAGCGAACTCTGAATGAACTGATTATGCCTCACTCGATGTTGCGCAACCTGCGTAAATGCCCCTTGGGAGACGTTCGATGGGATGGTGTTGTTTGGTATTCTCCCACGATATGTCTTGGACCGATTGTTAAAGCCTTAAAAAACTTCAGTCAATGTAAAAGCTATCTAATACTCCGTGATATTTTCCCTGATTGGGCAGTTGATATGGGGTTGATTAAAAAAGGGTTGGTTTATCGTTTTTTAAAGATCATTGAACAGTACCAGTACTCCGTTGCGGATGTGATTGGGGTGCAAACAGCTGCGAACGTATCTTATTTTGATCAGCAAAATACATGCCGAATTGAAGTGTTGCAAAACTGGCTAGCCGAGTCTAAAAACCAAGGTTCAAGCATTTCTATTGCTGAAAGCTCATTGGCTGGACGGATTATTTTTGTTTACGCTGGTAATATGGGTGTGGCTCAAGGGTTGAAAGTGATTATCGACTTGGCCGAGAAGGTAAGTGATTGTAAAGAAATTGGTTTTTTATTCGTGGGGCGAGGTAGTGAAGTTCAAAAGCTTCGCAAAGATGTACAGACCCGAAAGCTAGACAATGTATTGTTTGAAAACGAAATTGATCCTTTGGAAATTGCAGGTTTATACGCCCAGTGCCATGTGGGTATCGTTTCTCTAGACCCGCGACATACGACACATAACATACCCGGTAAATTTCTTTCCTATATGCAGTCAGGAATGCCTGTGTTTGCCAGTGTTAACCCAGGTAATGACCTGGTTGAAATGATACAAAATGAAGGTGTTGGGCGAGTTTGTACGGATGCTTCTCCGAACCTATTAGCTCAATTAGCGATTGAGCTCAAAGATGAAATAGTCTCTGGAAAAAGTTTTGTAGAACCTTGCCATTCCCTGTCAAATAAGTTGTTTTCTCCGAGTTCAGCAGTCAAGCAAATTATTCAAGCATTATATTAAACTACGTTCTATTTTCTGTTTAGTTAGCTAAATGAAAAATATTGGGTGTAGAATCTTTGCTCCCCCCTTTTGCATTTTTTTCAGCCATCAGATTCCACAAAGTTTGTTGGGTTTCCTAGTTGGCCTATTATTGGACGCACTGAAAATATTTTTAGGGTGAAATGGCTGAAAAAATGGGGGCGGATTCAAATTTGAAGTGCAACTTTTCCGAGGAAATTGCAGATAGAGTTCCAGCATCGTAAAGTACCAAGTCAAAGGAGCATCAATGAAGCATTACAATCAGCTGAGCATTGAACAGCGGTACCAGATTCAGGTTTAAAGAAAGCAGGACTAAATCGGTCAGACATTGCCTATGAGGTTGGTGTCCATAAGTCGACAATTTCACGGGAGCTCAGGCAAAACAAGGGGCAACGAGGTTGGCGTCCCCAACAGGCTCAGGCACTTCGAGATGATCGTCGATAGCGGAGCCCAAATACTCAACGGCTGACCTTGGAGGATTGGAAGGAAGCCGAGCGATTGCTCCGACTGGACATGAGCCCCGAGCAAGTTAGCCATCGACTGCTTTGGAAGGTGGGATACAGATTAGCTATGAATCAATCAATCTGTACGTTTACGCCGACAAGCGGCGACCTATGGCGACACCTGCGCTGTCAAATGCCAGGTAGGAAACGCTATGCCAGCGGGCAAGAACGACGTGGTACGATCCGCAATCGGATCAGCATAGATCAACGCCCAGAAATCGTGACCCAAAAATTACGTATAGGTGATGGGGAGGAATCATAGCGGTGGATTGGTGACGCTAGCAGAGAGAGGGTCACGCTACGTGCTTGGGGGACATATCCGTAGTAAACATGCTGCGGGAGTAACATCGGTGGCAGTGGCCCTACTTAAGCCACACCAGGATCAATGCCACACCATCACTTTCGATAATGGGAAGGAGTTTGCGGCTCATGAAACCCTGGCTGCAGCATTGGAGACGAGTATCTACTTTGCACATCCTTACCGCTTTTGGGAGTGTGGCTTGAACGAGAACAGCAACGGGATGCTTCGTCAGTATTTCCCTAAGGGCATGGAGTTGGTAGAGACTAGCCAAGAACAAGTGCAATACGCAGTGGATCACCTCAACCACCGGCCTAGAAAGGTGCTTGATTTTAAAACCTCCTTCGAAGTATTCTTTGGCAAGACGATGTGCTACACCAAATAACCATTAACGGTTGCACTTCGAAACTGAATCCACGTATCAAGAATATAGCAATCAAGTCAGAGGTTTTGTAAATGAGAGACATTGGGAAAATAAAATTGACCGCTGAATCGACGATTCGAGATGCTTTAGTTGTAATTGATAGTGGCGCCGTGAAGTTTGCGATTGTTGTGGACGAAGAGGATCGGCTGATTGGCACCCTAACCGACGGTGATATCAGGAGATCGCTTTTAGCCGGGAAGGAGTTAGAAAGTAGTATCAGGGATATTTACTTTCGAGAGCCCACCGTAGCAAATATTAGAAATACAAAAAAGGAAATCATTAATATTTGCACCGCTAAAAAAATATACCAAGTTCCAATCGTCGACGACGCAGGGAAAGTGGTCAGTATTGATATATTAGATGAACTTCTAAAGCCCGAGGTACATCCTAATAAAGTGGTATTGATGGTTGGTGGACTGGGGACAAGGCTCAAACCCTTGACCAATGTAACCCCAAAGCCAATGCTGCACGTAGGGGGTAAGCCGATTTTAGAGACGATCGTAGAGAATTTTGCTGGCTATGGGTTCACGAATATTGTGATGTGTGTCAATTACAAATCACAGATCATACAAGACTATTTCGGAGATGGCAGCCAATATGGTGTCAAGATCGAATATATTTTTGAAGAGAATCAAATGGGAACTGCTGGTGCGTTGAGTCTACTTCCTGAGCCTCTGACAGACCCTTTCTTCGTGATGAATGGTGATTTACTGACGAAGGTTAACTTTGAACACATGTTGGACTTCCACTTGAGCGGAAAAGCCACAGCGACGATGGGTGTTCGTGAGTACGATTTTCAAGTTCCTTATGGCGTGGTCAATATCATGGATGGTCAGATTCAATCGATAGAAGAAAAACCAGTGCATAAATTTTTCGTGAGTGCTGGAATGTATATTCTTGATCCTGAATGTATTGATTTAATTCCTCAAAGTGAGTTTTATGACATGCCCACTCTGTTTGAAAAGATGATCGCACTGGGTTTGAATACGACTTCCTTTCCACTGCGAGAGTATTGGCTAGATATTGGTCGGATTGAAGAGTACGAAAAAGCGAACCGGGAATACGGGCAGGTTTTTGATGCATAACAGCAAAACTTTTTTGGCGATTATACCGGCACGGGGAGGGAGTAAGAGGTTACCCCGGAAAAATGTATTGGACTTGGTAGGGAAACCATTGATCGCGTGGACAATTGAGGCTGCTTTAGGCAATTCAATTTTTGATGAAGTCATGGTTACTACAGATGACGTTGAAATTGCGGAGATTTCAAAAAAGTACGGTGCCAACGTGCCTTTTTTACGGCCTGCCGAATTGTCCAGTGATACGGCCTCCAGCTACGATGTTGCGACTCAGGCCATTGAGCATTATAAAGTTAAACTGGGCCGGACATTTGATTTTGTGGTACTGCTTCAACCGACATCTCCTTTGAGAAGTTCAGATCAAATAAAAGGGGCCGTTGAGTTGCTTTTTGCCAAGGATGCGAAAGCCGTAATTTCTGTTTGCGAAGCAGATCACTCGCCGCAGTGGATGAATACTCTACCTGACGATCGAAGCATGATGGGTTTTATCCGAGAAGAGGTGATGCACGTTCGCAGTCAAGATCTACCGACATACTATCGTTTAAACGGCGCAATATACATTTGCCAAACGAACAGCCTTCTTCAAGAAGGCTCCTTTATGCTTAAAGAGCAAATATTTGCCTATGTAATGGGGCAGGAATCGTCTGTGGATATTGATACCTCCAATGATTTTGCCGCCGCTAAGTTCCTTTTGTCTGATCGAGGTGTTTTGTTGTGATGATGTGCGTAAAGTTTCATGAGGAAAGCTGTGGTGAAGAGTGAGAAAATGATCATTTACTATTTGACAGATGATACCGATAATCCGCGTGAACGTGAAGAAATTGAATATCTCAAACAGTTTGGCCCCACCGTTTTGGTGACTTCTGGTGATAATAATAAACAAATCAATTGTAAAAAATTATTTATAAAACCATATACCTCTTCAAAGTTGAAGGCTCATAATATCTGGATGAATGTTTGTCGGATGCTGTCTCGGGCGCCAGATACAGAAGAAAATCATTATTTTGCCAAGAGAAATGTATATGGGAAAAGCAAGATCCTGCGATTTATTGTCAACTCCATATGGATAGTTAAACGGGTCCATTGGGTTGATCGAATGTTCCCTCGTTTTGAACAGGTTTTTTTCCTGCCCTTTAAGGTGTGGCTTTTTTTTTCCAGTCGCTCCCTTTCCGCTCACTCGGGAAAACGTTCCCGTGTGGTTGTTTTTGACCCGGTTTTAGTCAAGCTGGGGGCTCTAACCCCGTTTTTGGTTTGGGCAAAAAAAAACGAGATGAAAACGATTGCTAACGTGAAATCATGGGACAACCCGAGCTTTCCTCAATTTACGGGGCAGGTCGATGGGTTTTTGGTCTGGGGGGAACCCATGTGGGCAGACTTACAAAAACAGCAACGGCTTAACAACAGGAATATCTGTGCTTGGGGAGCGAGACAGTTTATTAAATTTTTCTCTCTGGTTGAACAGGAAAAGCACCGTCAGCCACCCGCCAAATCTGGTAAATTGGTTATCGGGTATGCTGCGGCATTTGGTGATTCAATTATGGCTCGCTTTGAGGTGAAACTGATCCAAACTCTAGCAAAGAGGATTGAACAAGATAACCCCGATGCCGTGATCTTATTTCGCCCCTACCCGGCGGCACCGGCGGAGTATTTTGAATCCCTGGCGGGCAGTCACAATGTAATTATGAAAAATATTGAGGGAAATAAAATTGATCGATTTGGAGATGGTAGGGAGTTTATTTCTTTTGGCTCGGAACGCGAAAGGCTAAATTATTTACAGAGTTGTGATTGTTTTATTAGCTTAGCGACGACGTTTACCATCGAGGCTGCGATCGCAGGAATTCCTATTATTCATTTATTCCTAGATTCAAAATCGCGTCAGAACACCGCAGAAAAGCGCGTGTTTGAACGCATCGAGATAACAGATCATCTCATTAAATATTATAACGGAAGCTTGCAAACAGCACATAACTATGATGAGGTGAACACTCGTTTACATGAATTACGCAACTCAAGTAAAAACACCGAGGCGGGCAAACGTTTATTGCAACAATTGGGACTTGAAACACTCATCCACAATCCAGAGAAGATTAAACAGGATGTTTCTACATTATTCAATAAAGTTGCAAACATTAAGCATTAACCGATGAAACCCTTCTTCTTTCGGTTGGCGACGCTTTCATTACGGTTCTCGATCCCCTTAGTTATCCTAACTTATTTGACGACCGATGAACTTGGAAAATATTATTTATTTACCGTTACCGCCACAACGATAATTTTTTTCATTTCCCTAGAAATAGGGATCCCCTCCTCTAAAAAATATCTGCGTTCTTGGCACCATCATCTCCAACAGAGTGTCTTTTCAAGCTTACTGTACACGCAAATGAAGCTAGGGTTTTTATTTGCCATACCTGTGATGTTGGTGTTTGGGGTGTACTTACATCTTTCCATCGCAATGGGAGTCGTTTGCATCCTTTATTTGGTCACTGAGGCATGTGTGAATGAATCGGGACGGTTTTTTTGGAATATTGGCGAGGTGTCTACCGCTTCTAGTCGGGATTTTTTCCGAGCACTTTTTTTTGCAATTTCCCTTGGAGCTGGGGTGTATGCTGAAGAAAAAGCGATCTCAGTAACCGCCCTGGGGCTGTTGTCTTTTTTTAATACACTAATCATATTACAAGAACAGGTTAAATGGGGGCACAGATTAACGTTTAAATGCGTGCAGCTCCATAATGTATCCAGAACGTTAAAAAAGAACATGCTGCGTACGTACCGTATGGTGTATAGCGCCGTACCTCAAACGGCTCATTTACAGGTACTAGGGTTGCAACCCCTCTTGGAACGTTGGTTTATTGAGCGGTCAGTCAGTTTAGAAATGGTGGGATTGTACTCATTTCAGTTCTCTTTGGTTCAAGCAGGATTTTCTCTATTGTTGCTACCTTTTATCGCTGACTTACGCAGGGCGATCTTGAGCACAACAGCGATGAAAAATAAGGAAAAAGTGTTTCAAAAGGCGCGTGTGTTTGCATTACGTTGCCTATCAGTTGGCTTGTTGTGCGCAGTAGGGGCATATATTTCCTTACCCTTATTAAATATAATCCTTAGCAAGAATCTTGAAGCCCATGTTGGGATCGCCGTCGTGGTTTGGCTCTCAGCCTCTTCACTGGTATTTACTGGTGCTGTTTCCCCATTGTATGCGCCAAAAGAAAGAATCTTTACCGCTAATATTTTTACTTTACTAGCCATGGCTCCCTTAGCTGCAGGGATGGTATATTCTACGATTTACGGTTCAATGCCGCAGATGGTCGTGTTTGTAACGCTCGCAGCTTCGGCTATTTTGCAAATGTTGGTTCGAAGCAGTTTTTTTCTGAAAAAGACTCATGAATAGATTGATACTTCGTTTCACATTGATCGTATTGTTAGTCATTTACGTATTTCGTCAAACACTATTTCTGTATGATTTCCGAGATATCATGCAGTTTTTGGTGATTCTTTTGATGGGGGTCTCAATACTGCTGATTATAGGGATCCATGCCCGAGCGGTACGGAAGCTGTTTTCCTATAGAAAAACAGCTCTTTCCTTTGGGTCAATTTTATTATTCAATTTGGTGTTTTTTGATCCATTTATGTTTTTTGTCATATTGTTTAAAGTCCTTTTCTTTATCTCATGCTCAGTTTTATTTTTTTCACAAAGTGGCAAAAAAACCTTCTTGATGATGGCTGATTCGATTACTCTCTCTGTTGTAGTGATTGGCATCCTTGCTCAATTAGGATTGATTCCAACGGTGGTTGCTTACTCTGCACATTGGGATAAAAATTCTGCTGGTTTTAACAACGCAAATAATGCATTTTACTTCCTTTTTACATCCTTTTTGGTGTATTTTATTTTTGGTTCAAAATCAAGAATGGTTGGCTGCTTATTGATCATGTTTGTTTTTGTTAGTATTAATTCCTTCAGTCGGACGTATCTTGTTGGCGCCGTCTATATTGCCCTAATATCGATATTTATGAAGTATAGATTGCTGCGGAAGATAATGCGTCCGGTCCTTTTGTTTTTAATTTTGCTTTTCTGGAGCGTTGGCAGCGGCTTTTACTTGGTGGCGACCTTTGCTCCCTTTATCTTGCAGCCATTTGTCAATTCACCTTTAGATATTCTTTTTTCATATCGTTTGAGCTTATCTCTCGAAGATATTTTTATGCCAGCAACAAACTTGGTCGGTTTTACTTTTGGTTCAAAAGATTCAATTTATAACGAATTGATTTTTATTTTTGGGCCTGTGTTTTGGATAATACTTTTCCTGGGGATTTACCGTTGGTGGGTGGCATCAAAACAGAATGACAATGCATTTAAGATTATTTCGGTGATGAGTATTATTTCCGTTACAGGCCTGACTGAATCCATCTTTCTTACGGTAACCCCAATTACGATCATTTTAATATCTATTGCCTTTCTAACTCCGGGCAAGGCGTCGAATATATTTAAAATTGAAAGTGACAGAAAATTTCGCAGGGGTATTCTTCATGAGTGACCTACAAAAAAAACATTTTTTTATTCATGCGACTAATATTCATCAAGGGGGAGGACGCTCGCTGTTGGACCCTTTGATTCGCGTAATCGGGGATCAGGGGAATGTGATCCTTACGCTCGATAACCGGATGCCTGTTGATCTGGAAGAATCGAGGCATCATGAGGTCAAGCGGGTAAAGGCAACGATTATTCAACGAATTTTGGCTGAACGATGGCTTGCCGGGCAAGTGACTCAAAAAGATAAAGTTTTGTGCTTTGGAAATCTTCCTCCTTTATTTAAACTGAGAGGATATACTTCTGTTTTTTTACAGAATCGGTATCTCATTGATGACGTGAAATTGACGGGACATCCTCTTAAAATTCGTTTGCGAATTACTTTAGAGCGGATTTGGCTTGTCAAGAAAATGGCAAATGTAAACGAGTTTATTGTTCAAACGCCGACCATGAAGCGGCTGTTAGAGGCTAAGACGCAGGGTCGGGTTCCAATTCAAATACTTCCTTTTGTAGCGAATCCAGACGCATATCAACGCAATAAAAACAAAAATGAACTCGTGAAACAAAGTAATTTAGTTTTTATCTATATTGCTTCGGGAGAGCCCCATAAAAACCATCTAAAATTACTTGAGGCTTGGGGTATATTAGCGAGAGAAGGTTATTTTCCTGAACTGAAACTCACTTTTCACACAGAACGCTATCCAGGGCTGTCGGCACAGCTAGCCGTAATGTCCCAAAAATATGACGTGAAAATTAAAAATCTAGGTGAGTTATCTCATCATGATGTTTTAGATCTTTATAAAAAAGCGGATGCCGTGATCTATCCCTCGACCTTTGAATCATTTGGTTTACCTTTGATTGAAGCAAGGCAGGCCGGTTTACCCGTCTTAGCTTCGGAATTAGATTACGTTCGTGACGTGATTGACCCTGAGCAGACCTTTGACCCGATCTCCGCAATCTCAATCGCCAAGGCCGTTAAGCGATTCGCCGGTCAAAATGAGGAGCCGTTACCTATCATGAATGCGACCGATTTTTTTAGGTCTGTTTTTTGTTGAAAAATCTAGATTTTTTCAGAGGTCTTTCTTAGGCTTACCATAGGATGCCCAGTTTCCTCTGCGAAGGTAGGCTCTGACTGTGTTTCGACTGATTCCTAGCTCTTTGCCTATCTTCTGGCTCCCCAGCCCTGTCTCTTGAGCCCTAGAATCACTGAAACCTCTTCTGGTTTGATTCATGGTTTGATCAAACTTAGGAGTCCTGCAATTTGGTTTCCTCATATTCCCGTCTCGAAAGAGGGGGGTCATTTTTACATGTCGCCGGACAACCTGGGCGCTTACAATTAGTCAACCCCAGTTTACAGTGCACCCGTTAAAAAGTATCTTAAACAAAAAACAGGCCTCATGTCTAAACTTCCCATTCAATAAATAGGTGTCGATTTGCGTTATCGTGCTGAAATAGATGGTTTATGAACCATTGCTGTATTGCCAGTCATTTTTTTTCATGGGGGCTTTGAGCTTTTTAGTGGGGGCTTTGTTGGCGTAGATGTCTTCTTTGTGATCAGCGGCTACCTGATTACAACCATCATTCTTAACGAAATGGATGAGGGTAGATTCAGTCTGGTCAACTTTTATGAACGACGAGCACGCAGGATCTTACCAGCATTGTATTTTGTAATGGCGATATGTGTACTCGTGGCCTGGAAATGGTTGAATCCAAGCGAAATGAAAGACTTTGCTCAAAGTCTTGTTGCGGTTTCAACCTTTTCGTCAAATATCTTATTTTGGAGTGAAAGCGGATACTTCGATACGGTAGCAGAACTTAAACCTTTGCTCCACACTTGGAGTTTGGCCGTTGAAGAACAGTATTATATCATATTTCCCCTGCTGTTAATGGCGACTTGGCGTTTAGGAAAAAAAAGGATATTAATAATATTGACAATTGTCTTGCTGTTTAGTTTTAGTTTAGGTTGGTGGGGCGCCTATAACAAACCAACTGCGGCATTTTACCTTTTACCAGCCCGAGGATGGGAGATTCTGGTCGGTGCCTTTGCAGCATTCTATTTGCAAAATAAAACAGATGAAGTCGAAGTCAGCAATACCAACCAAGCAGCGAGCTTTTTAGGGTTGCTCTTGATATTTTACGCTATTTTTGGATTTGACAAGCAGACTCCCTTCCCTAGTCCATATACGCTAGTACCTACAATTGGGGTTGTATTGGTCATCCTCTTTGCCGTGAAAGGAACCTTTGCAAATGCTATTTTGAGCAATAAAATACTAGTTGGTATTGGATTGATCAGCTATAGCGCATATTTATGGCATCAGCCTCTTTTTGTATTCGCCAAACATTTCAGCCTAACTGGACCCAGCGAATATGTTATGTTGGTACTCTGTATAGTTACCTTCCCCCTTGCATTTCTCAGTTGGAAGTATGTTGAAAAGCCATTTAGGAGTAAAGGGTATTTTGGCAGAAAAATGATTTTCCTATTCAGCGGATTATGCGGAACATTGTTTATTTTACTCGGTATCAATGGCCACATCAATGACGGCTGGCGTAGTCGATTAGATATCCCGCCTAATGTTAAATGGATGAGTTTGGGAGACAGGTTAAAGGTCGTCGGAGATATTTGTTCGCCTTCAAAAAAGGATTTTGGCGAAGGGGTAGTTGGTTGTTATTTTGGAGATCTAAAAGCAACAAAAGTGCTAGCCATGTACGGAGATTCTCATGCCCAAGCTATCAGTAATGAATTAGACCAAGCCTTCAAAGCAGAGGGTCTAAAGGGATTGAAAATCAGTTTAGACAAATGCGAACTCGTTCCTTCTATTGTAAATACAGCAACACCTATCGATCAGAATTGTAAATCAAAATTAGAGCGGATGAGCCTCTATTTGTCAGCACATACAGAGGGGCTCATTCTAGTAAGTCGTTGGACAATGCGGCTTTTCCCCATTGAAGAATACATCGAAGAGCTGGCTTTTGATAATAAAGAGGGTGGGGTAGAAACGATTCTATACCGTGAGTATGCTGTACTTGCAAAGGACGGCAGCATAGATAAAAGCGGAAAAGCCAAACACAATGCGATCATGCACTTCTTTGATGCATTACCCAAAACTATTCCTACTGTTCTGGTCTATCCTATACCTGAAGTAGGCTGGGATATCTTCCAGAAAAACTTGCGATATTACGATGATGAAGGAACCGTCTTGCCGATGATTTCAACATCGCAGGAATTATATAAAAATAGAAATCGTTTCGTGATTGACGTTTTTGACCAATATATTAGCAATAATCCCAACTTTCTTGCGGTGAAGCCAGAAGCTATTTTTTGCAGTTCCTTTGTTGTTGATAAATGTATAGCTCAATTTAGCGGTGTTCCATTCTATTATGATTCCGATCATCTCTCTGATGAAGGGGCTAGTCTAGTGGTTCAAAATATAATGCGGCATATACTTTAAGAGGCCTTTGCATAACTTAGATTTAGTTGATAGATACATATTATCAATCAACTAAAGGCGAACTATGGCTTGGAAAAATTAGGTACTTATTCATTTGCTGACGCTTTTGTCCAAGAGCACGAGGTATTAGAGGAGTTTGATCCTGTTGATCAACTCATGGTAGTGTAAAGTTTTTTTGTGAAATTTCATTCATCTGATTTACTTGAAGAAAGGTAAACTTTCCCTCACTGATCCCCCCGACTTGGCGGTGATGATCTGAGCTAAAAAGCCCTGCTGAAGCGATGGATTTAGGCAGGGTGTGCTTAGGGGCCGGCGCAATTTGTACAGTGGGGCCTTCATCGTCAATTCTTTGGCAAGCCCGACAAGCGTATTTGGGTCGGATGTGTTTTAAAACATGCAGCTTGGCAGGGATGTATTCCAGCTGCTCTGAGCAATCCTCGCCGATTCTGGAGATCTCAGTGCCGCAGGCACAGGTCTTTTCTGCTTCTGACAGATCATGCAGGATTTCGAATCGGGGCAGCTCTTCAGGCAAGGCTTTGCGGCCAAACTTTTTGCGGCTGTGAGCGGGAACCTCAACGGTTTGGCTATTTTGCTTGGCTTTGAGCGCCTCTAGCTCCGATTCCAAAAAGCTCAACTGGTCCGCAAGTGGCAAAGATGACATTACCCCCAAAAATCGGACTGTTCTAAATGTTAGAATTTTGATTAGCTTTTCATAAGGAGAAACACCATAAAAAAGTCAAAATTCTCAGATCAACCTTGCTCTGCTTCCAGCAGATCAAGGTACAGCAGTCCAAGAGGTTGTCAGAAGGCTAGGAATCACTGAACAAACCTTTTACCGATGGAAGAAGAAGTACAGTGGTTTAATGCCTTCTGAGCTAAGGAGAATGAAGCAAGTCGAAGAGGAAAACATCCGCTTGAGAAAGCTGGTTTCAGACCTCTCGTTAGACAGGGAAATGCTTCAGGAGGCACTTAGAAAAAAAGCTTTAGTGCCTGATCATAAAAGAGTTCTAGCGGATCATTTGAAGGGTTGCTTTGAAGTCAGTAAGAAACGATCCTGCAATCTTATCCAATTGAGCCGCACCGTCTTTTACTATCAGTCTAGTAAAGATGATCAGGCGTTCCTAAGAAGTAGGATAAAGGAGATCTCAGTAATTAGAGTTCGCTATGGAGCCAAGCGAATCCACGTCTTGTTACAACGAGAAGGCTAGCAAATCAATGGTCAGCGGTTGTATCGTCTAAGGCCTTCAATTAGAGAAGAAAAAGCCTTGGCGGTATAAACGGAACAAAGCTCGTAATGAGCGTGTAACGGCCTTAGAAAAGAGTCAATGCTGGTCGATGGACTTCGTTTCTGACCAGCTTCACAGTGGCAAACGATTCAGAATCTTAACAGTTATGGATCAGTTCAGCCGATTTAGCCCAATCGTAGATGCAAGATTCAGCTATAAGGCCATCGATGTGTTCGACTCGTTTAAACGAATCGAACGAAAGTACGGAATACCGAAGCAAATCAACGTGGACAATGGCCCGGAGTTCATTTCCAAGGAACTGGATTTATGGGCTTATTCTAGAGGGGTAAAGCTTGAATTTTCAAGTCGAGCCGACAGACAATGCTTTTATTGAATCATTCAATGGTCGATTCAGAGAAGAATGTCTCAATCAAAATTGGTTCTTGAATATGGAAGAAGTCCAAAGTAAACTAGATGCGTGGCGACAAGATTACAACCAAATGAGACCTCATAGTTCCTTAGGTTATGTTAGTCCCGAACAATACCTAGCGGAGTCCATGAAACAAAGGAACGAGTAGACTTTTCAAGCCAATTCTAACATTAAAAACTGTCCAAAGAATGGGGATACGTCAGTTCTATCCTATAAGATCGAAGATTGTGCTTGGACAATGGGGGCAACCTTAAGCGTTCAACCACAGATGAAAGCCTCGATGGAAACATTAAAAACCCCGCAGGCTTTTTTGATCTGATTTAGAGACATTTCCCGTTTACCGCTGAGGATCTTGGAAATATTTCCTTGGCTATCAAATCCGAGGGCTTCAAGGGCCGTTTGAGTAAGCCCCTTTTGCTCCATCAGAAAACGCAACATCTCCCCTGGCGTCACGTTCGCAGTTTCCATCTTGTGATGGTCTTGCTCATAGGCCAGGGCGATATCCCCTAAGGTATCCACCAAACTAGCTAAAGGATGACTCTCATCGCCACCTGTTTCGTCTATCAACTCATGAATCGACTGGATGACCTGGTTATAGTCGTTTTCATCCCTAGGATGGGATACGATGGGGGCTATGACTTGCCAAGCCTGTTTTTGTTGGGTTGTAATCATTTTTTCCACCTGTTTCGGTCATATTCGGCGTGAGTCAAGATCTCTTGGACATAAACTCGGTTAGAGTTGAAGTGAATGGCCACAATCAATCGATACTTGCCCCCTCCAATGTTGAACACGAAAAGGCTTCCGACTTGATCCGCAGATTCGAAAGTTTCTCTTAGATGATTAAAACCTTGAAAGTCTGTAGATTCCATGAGCTTGTACCATCGGCGTAGCAGCCCCTCTGCGTCTGGGTGCTTCTCCCAAAATGCTTTAAGCTGTTTTTTGCTGATAATGTGCATGTCACCCTTAAATGTATGTCGATATGATATAGTCTCTCAACATAAATGTCAATTTGACATAAAGATCTTGTAACCATACCTCGACAAGAAATATCTCAGGACGAATACCACGAGATTAGGGGTCACCCAGCAAACTAATTTCTGAAACTTTGTAAGCGCCTAATAAACCCCACCTATTTTTGATCACTCGGTTTTGTTAAGGTCGATTACAATTAGGTGGGGTTTATTAGGCGCTTACGGTTATCTAGACAAACCCTTGCTTGTAAGATACGTTTATTTTTTAACCTGTGATCCGTTTACTCATAGTGGAAATCCTCAGATTATTATACATTTCTGGTCGCTCTGATTATAGTGGGGGACCAATTATGATGAAGCGACTGGTTCAACGATTGGATAAATCCAGCTTTAAGGTTTGGATAGCTCTACCCAAAGAAGATCAGGGAATCGACCAGGAACTGGCTCAGGATTTCGAGATCATCGACATCCAATCACGCTCTTTTAGCCTTAGTGACTTATTCACCCTGATCAGATGTGTCAAAAGAAATAAGATTGAGGTAATTCATTCTCACGGCAAGGCAGCAGGTTTTTTATCCCGTGTCCTTGGGGTAGTTTGCGGGGTTCCGGTGGTCCACCACCTCCATGGCATTCACTATCAACAGTATTCTATTCTGTTTCGTTTTATTTACTTAAAAGTCGAAAGTTTGCTTTCTGCACTCAGCAGTAAGGTCATCTGTGTCTCTGAATCGGAACAAAATGATGGCGTAGATATGGGGGTGTTTTTGAAAGAAAAAAGTTTGGTAATCCCCAACGGAATCGACATTTCCCATTTTCGGCCTCAGCATATACGGACCCTCCGTGATGATCTGAAACTCAGCCAAGATGCTTTTATCCTCGCAAGTATCAGCCGTTACTGTTACCAAAAAAATATTGATGCCAGTCTAGAGATCATCGCCAAGCTCAAAGATTCAGGATGTAATGCCTATCTTCTGTTAATCGGGGTTTCCCCTGTTGACGCTCAGTTGCAAAAACGAATGGCCGAACTCAAGATTACGAATCAAGTAATCTGCCCACCTCAGGTCAACGATACCCGGGATCTACTCAATCAAGCTGATATATATCTCTCCACATCTCGTTGGGAAGGCATGAGCCTCGGCTTACTCGAGGCGATGGCTTGCGGCCTGCCCAGTGTGATCAGCAATGTGGTTGGCAACATGGACCTGCTCCCCTTCCAAAATGAAGGTACCTTTTGTGTCGATCAACACTCGATACCCGCCTACCTCGAAGTGATCAAAAAACTCGCTCTAGACACAAAATATCGTCAGGAGATGGGCCAGGCAGCTAGGCAACAGGTCACCGATCATTATAACCTTGCCCATAGTATCCAATCCATCGAAAATCTTTATCTTTCTTTAGGCCTCAGAGACTGATGGGCCTTCGGTGTTGCATCGTCCAGGTTCACTACAGTGGTTCCTTCTATCCAGAAAGCCACTCCTTTCTCTTAGATCAACTCAGTTCTGATGACCGTTTATTCCTTCGGAATAATGATTCTGCCCCTATTGAGCTTGGCCCAGACCCACGATGTCATCTCGACCAAGAGCCCCGAGGAAATCTAGGCTTTGTGGGAGGCTGCCACAGCGGACTTCACTGGGCCCAAGAAATGGGTTTTGCCTATGCCTTGTTGCTCAACCCAGACATTCACCTTGAGTCAGCTCAACTTGAAGCCCTGCTCCAAAAGGCCCAAGAGATTGGGCCCAACTGGGTGATTTCACCTCTTCTTCTAAGGGAAGACCAAACCATTGATTCAGCGGGACTGATCCTTGACCAGCTCTACCGAAGCATCGATCTGATGCAGGGAGATGCCAATCAGCTAAAGGGATTTTTAAAGGTGCCTGGGCTCTGTGGAGCCGCCATGCTCTTTGATCTCTCAATTTTCCCTCTGGCAGATCGACCGGAGGGCCCCTTTGATCCGGACTTCTTTGCCTATAGTGAAGACCTTGAATTCAGCCTCTATTGGCATCAACAGGGCGGGAAAATGGGGATATTGGCTGATCATCCCATCATTCATAGACGAGGTGGCCGGAGTGGTTTGTCTGGGCTCGCTAATTTTTGGACAAAAAACCCAGAGATCGCCCGACGAATCTTGGTGAATCGCTGGATTATCATTCGCCGGTGGGTACCTAAATGGAAACTATGGCCGAGCCTACCGATCTGGTTGACCTATGAGGCCCTGAAGTGGGCTTATCTTTGGGCCAAAGTGCCCGCCTTGGCGAAAGAGTTTCCTAAACTTTGGTGCAAGGCTTTCTTCCCAAAGCCACAAAAGGACCGATCATGAGGCCCCTTTGGAAAAAACCTTTAGCCGCCTCAGTGACCCTCTATGCCGCACAACTCCTCGTTGCCCTCTTATTGCCAGCATGGTTGATCTCAAAACTAGGTGCCGATGGTTATGTACAGGCCACTTTCTTATTTTTATTGATTAACCCAGCTAGTTGGACAGGGCAGGCACATTTAGTAAATTCAAGGCTGCTCGCGAGAATGGGGCGAAGTGGTGATTTTTCTCGTCGCCTAGCCCTCTTTGCAACCGGGCACCGCATCTACTGGATTTTTTTAACAATCATTCTAGCTGGAGCTGGAGTAATCTGGGAAATGAATTGGAGCAAGCCTTGGATTCTCATCGCCCTCGCCCCTTTACCTTTTTTGATCGAGCGTGCATTTCGTAGGGTCTACCAAGCTCAAAAAGAAGGAAATATTGCCCTTTCTCAGTGGATTCCCGCCGCTTGGCTAATCCTCTGGGTCCTGTTTTTAGCTCTGATGTCCCAGTGGATAGCCACTCTTGAAGCGATGTTGGTCGCCACCTGGTTGGTTGTTTTGGCCGGTGCGTTCCTGGCACCTTCCCTGCCGGCACTGAAACGAATCAGAGTGAAACATCAAGCGAGTTTTATCCTCTTGGCATTTGCCGGGATTTTAGTCCCTCAAATTGACAAATTGATCATTCAATCTCATTTGAGCTGGGAAGAGGCTGCCTATTTCTGGGTTCCGCTGGGTCTGTTGATGAAATTTCCAGCTTTACTTGAAATTATCCAAAAAGCCTTTTTATCTCGTATTGCTTCTAACCAAGCGACCCATGTTCCCTTAATTCGCCGTAGTTTACTCTTAATTGGGGTCGCTGTCCCTGCAACCAGTTTTTGGTTGAGCGCCTTTTTATCGCTCTTAATTTCAGCTGACTTTGCAAGCCAGGCGGGCAAAGTCACACAGCTTCTTTTAGCCTTGTTTGGCCCGGCCCTTCTACTGGGAATGGCCCAAACCCTATATTATGCGCGTCAGGGATCCAAAGCCAACGGCCTTTTCATGTTGGTTGGTCTGTTTCACCTCTTAGGAACTTGGTATGGAGCCACTGTAGGCCTGGAGTGGGTATCCTTGGGTTTTGCTTCAGAGGCCCTGGCTGGTCAGGGACTTTTGATCTATCTGCTCCGTAAAGAAAAAGACCGGATCAGCTATCTTTCTTGGGGGGCTTTTTGGGGGGCCTCACTCGCCCCACTCTTTTTACCTTCATTGACCGGAACTCTGGCAATCATCGCCTTTGCAGCGCACTCATTCTTGGTCTTTTTCACCCTCTTTATTCTGATAAAATCCAATGAAGATTCAACTCTGGCTACCCTTTGGAACTAGAACGGGCGGCACACTTGCCCCAGCGAAAATCGCTCTAGCTCTAACAAAGCTGGGCCATGAGGTCATGATCATGGTACCTCGATTCGGACCTTGGTTTCACGACCATAAACTTCCTGGTTTTTGGCAAAGCTTCAAGAGAGGGTGTGGAGAAGGTCTCCGTAATAAAAGTAAGTGGTTAGAACAATATGGTAGGGTACAGTATCACCTAAAAACACCAACCCAACCACCGGGGGGAGCCGACCTATACCTTATTGTCAGCTGGCCCCAGGCCCTTTTGTGGAAGGATGCGCCTACCCCTGAGAATATTTTTTTCTTAAGGCAAGGGCTTGATCAGTGGTCTGGGGCAGCGCAAGGCCCCAAGACTAGTTGGAAAATACACTTTGCTGGGGCTGTCATCAGCCAGTGGCTGCAAGATCAAATGAAGACCATTGAGCCACAGAGTTACCCGGTACCCATCGTTCCCCTAGGGATTGATGATGGTTTTTTCATCAACACAATCAGAGACTATCAGAGACTTAGAGTCTTGTTGTTTCGGCACCCGGCAAAGGAAGAGCAATACCAAGAGGCCTTACGATGGATTAAACAAGCTAAAAGCGCTGGGATTGAATTCGAGATCAAGGAGCTACACTCAGGCCGGTTTAACGAAGACAGTCACCAGACTGGGCTTGGCCAGCTCTTTATGGAAACAGACTTCTTACTATACCCCAGTCAAAACGATGGCTGGGCTATGTTGGTCACCGAGGCCATGGCAGCGGGAGTGATCCCGATTGCCTATCCAGTGGGCTTTTTACATGACTATGGAAAGCCCTTGGAAAATTACCTTTTGCTGGACCAAGACTCTTGGATGGAGCCGCTCAGGCAGCCTGAAACCTTAGCGAAGATTAGCCTCGCCGGGCAGGAACTAACCAGAACGTTCACCTGGCTCGATACCGCAAAGAAATTGGTAGCGGTCTGGCAAAGAACTTAGCGAGAAAAGCTATAGCCAAGGGTAAACTGGTGATTCTCACGGGTTATTCCATGCTCATTCCCGTAATTTTCATATTCTTCTCGCCAGCCCTTGGCGTAGACCTGTCCGCCCCAAAAGGGTAACTCCACAGCAAAGCCAAGTTGCTTGCGTTTTTCTCGTTCTTCAGCAGCATAGACCCTAACGCCGTGCAGCTCCGCATCGAGAAAGACCTGCCATGAAAATTCAGAATCCGCCGTCCCAAGGCTCATCATCAGATCGGCAGCATCAGTGCCCATGTGGTGACCAAGAATCACCCCTTTGTGGGTCCAACCATTTTGATATTCATGATGATTATACCAGGGCGCATTAGCTGGATAACGAGCACGCTGATAATTATCGGCTCGCTCTATCACAAAAAAGCTTTCTTCATTCCAAATCCCTCGGACCTTCGCCCCGAAGAGATTGGCCTGAGTTGAATCCCAGTTGCGGTAGATCCCCTGACGATCATGCTCGTGGTCTTCTCGACCCCACTCGCCATAAATAGACCAGCGTTCCCAGAGAAGCCGAAAGTCAAGGACGATCTGTTGATTGCGAAATTCTTGTAACGCTGCATCTTGATTTTTCGTTTTATAAAATGTGGTATAAAGATCGCTGACCACATGAGAAAAGCTATTATCCTGACCTTGCCCACCAGCAAACCAAGATCGACTCACCCCTATTTCATAACCACTCTTCCCGTATAATCCAACCCGCCAACCAGAAAACCATGGTTCAGCAATTTTCCGATTTTTTTCTAACTTCCCCAGGTAACCAACATAATAAAACTTTCCCAAAAAAGTATCGGCTACATCGGCCGACCCCCAACTGAACATAGGAAAAGGCTCTTGGTTATTGCAAAGATGTAAACAATCGTGTTTTCCAGTTCCCAGCTGAAAAGGCGCCTTCGCCAATGCGAGGTAAACGGGCCCAAGGTTTAAGCTAACCCGCCCTAATGCCTGAACCTCACTTCCGTTCAAAGGTTCGCTCGGCCCTCGATAAAAAGCAGTCGTAGCATAATTAAATTCCTGATCTTCCGTGTTTGGAGTCCCACGATACCCGCCAGTCAACTGAAACCACCAGTCTAGGGCATCCAAATTCCCGGAGTTTTCCCACTGGGCCAACAGGTTAGATCCCGGCGCAGTCCAAAATCCATCCTGATCTTGTACGGATGAAAAATCACCATTATCAGTTAATTCAATCTGATATCGATCCAATGTTTTAGCCCCCACCCCAGGCCAAGGCTGCACCCCTTTGGGCACAAAAGGAGACTGACCTTGCATCTGGGCATTTTCAATCCGTTCGTCTTGAAAGGAAAGTTGGCCGAAAACCGTCAGGGACGGGGAAACAAAAAGAATAAGACCCAATAAAAAAGGCAGTCGCTTTTTTATTTTTAAACAATCACGTGATTTCAATATGACCTGCTATTTTATCGTTCGTTTTAAAAGAGACGGGTATAAAAAGCGAAACCCATTGTCTAGATAGGCTTAGGGTTGAGCCACCGATTCGAATTAAAATAGCACTTAATCACAAAGCCTATTGCTGGCTATCTTTAAAAAAAGGCCTCTGTTTTTGGTTGGGAGTTAAAGTAGACACAATCCTCGACTTTTTAAGATAGAGCCAAGTTCATTTTATGCTGCCAAATCCTGACGTGGATCTTGGGCTTAGCACACTTCTGCCGGCGTTTGTCCCTTGAGCGATTGATGAGGTCGCTCGAAGTTGTAAAATTCAAAATATGCCTTTAAACTTTTCCTCAGCTCCTGGGCCGACTGGTACTCATCCAGGTAAACTTCTTCATATTTAACGCATCTCCAAAGCCTTTCCAAAAACAGGTTGTCCGCCCAACGTCCCTTACCACCCATGCTGATGCGTACATTTTGATCCGTTAGGAGACCTGTAAATCTCTTCGAAGTGAACTGGGACTCTTGATCTGTGTTAAAAATATCAGCTTTCCCATGGCTTCTAAAGGCCCTTTCCAAAGCTGAGCTGCAAAAACTTTCGTCCATCGTAGCAGACAGCTCCCAAGAAAGAACCTTACGGCTGTACCAGTTCATCACTGCCCGAGGCTATTTGGAGGTTAAATACCTTCAAATGGTTGAGCCCTCAATAGCAAATATACGTAATATGCAGTGCTCCAAACCTGACTCGGACGACAGATCGTCAACCCTCTCAGTAAGTACGGATAAATCTTATGCCCAGGCCCAGGTTTACTGGTTCCAGGCTTGGGTGCCACTGAAACTAACCCCATGAGCCGCATCAACCGTTGGATTCGTTTTCCGTTAAACTTCCAGCCAATCGACTTCGATTTGAAGCTGTCCAACCTTTTGGTACAACTTGTCTTTTTCCTTCGAAGCAGCTTTGACAGCCTTAGCCTTAAAAGAATCACCTAATCCTTCCAGGGCCTGTTTTTTCCAAGTATTCACCTGCGACGGGTGGATCTCGAACTCTGAAGCAATCTTCTTGACTGTTCGATGTCCTTTAATCGCCTATAAAGGCACCTTTGACTTGAATTCTGTAATGAACTTCTGACGTTTCATGAATCTCCTTTTCGGGCTGAGATTCTATCTTAACTGAATATGGGGTCCACAATAAGTCTCGTGATTTTAAGTGCAGTCTATAACGAATTATTCGGACTAACAAGCCCGTTTTTGGCCTTAGATGATACTTCCTTGTGTGGTCGACCGCAAATTGGAGTTTCAGGACTAAATAGGTCGAAAATTGCTGATGAGGTTGGTGTCCATAAGTCGACAATTTCACGGGAGCTCAGGCGAAACAAGGGGCAACGAGGTTGGCGTCCCAAACCTGCTCCAAATTCCTCTTCATCGCTATACTCCTATTTAGGACCTACAACGTCGCATGAATTTTAATGGAGGGGCAGACGGGGTTCATTAGGCGCTTACGATTGAGCCATGCCAAGTTTTTAGTATCCTAAGCGAGTAGAAGAATAGATTTGGACTGTACCTCGCTGAGATCGATTCCTCTTATTCAGCGTTGCTTCTGAGTAATAAGGGTCGTTTGCAGCAGAAATCGAATTTGCTTCCCCTGGGGAACCAACCACCAGTGCCTTATAGCTGTTTCCTGTCAGATTACTGTTTGAATCCAGTTCCGCACTATATTCGACGACTGCCAAGCTTTGACCGAAATTCCCACCATTGCTCCCTGTGCTGATTGCAGTCGATGCTGTCAACGCCGTGCTTGAACTCAATGCCTGGGGAGCAATCACATAAACCTTACCGCTATGAGTAGAGGTATTGCTCCCGATTCCACTGACAAAAAGGGTTTGTTTAAAATCACTGAAGCCGAGCTGTGCAGAATATACCTGAGTCCCAATTCCCTCATCAGTTCCACCAGGGAAAGCAAAACTCTCGTTCACCCAAACAGCGCCACCTTGACTGGCAAAGCTGGAAGTCCCATAGGTACCTCCAGAGGCACCCGGTGATCCAACCACAAGACAAGGACATGTCGCTGTTGAAAGGGTATCAAAATTCCCATCGCTAATCGTCACAGAATATCCAAACTTATTATTAGTCGCAGTGGCTCCTGAAATTAAAGGGGCTGAATATGCAGGAGCTGGAGAAGCAGACGTCGTTGTAATGGAAGCCGCAACAGTCGTGTCTAAAAAGAGATAATATACCTTCCCTTCAATGCCATTGCCAGGAGCGCCAGCGTAAATCACTGGCGCAGTTTTATAGTCATGGGCTTTACCGATGACCATACTGAAACCAAGCAGCGCTTGATCTACCGCACCAACATACGAGTCTGCTGCTCCAGTTGTGGCTGAGACCGCAGTCGCACTATAAGTAAAATCGGCTGTGGTGAACTGATAAACAGCTCCCCTGTTTGTACCGGCTCCGCTGAGGTAAGGAGCTGTGATAAACAAATCAGGATTCGCCGTACTACTTATTGAATAGGTCCCCAAAGCATGACCAAACCGACCCGAGCTAGCGCTGTCGCCAGAAAGTCTCAACCCGTTGGTTGCTAAAGCTGTAGCTAAAGTGACTTGTGAGCTTGCTGCTGCAGTAGCCGTGGCAGGTAAGGAAAGAATATAGGCGGCTCCTTGATTGCTCGACGCACCTGGCGCACCTACAATTAAACTTTGACCTGAGTTTGTGCCCGTTCCAGAATCCACCTTTGCGATAGCAACGGAATAACCAAATTCGTCGCCATTCGCCTCTCCATAGTAGACATAATCGTAAGGTCGAACCGTTTGAGCCGTCGTAGTGAACCCAGTCGTACCACCTAAGGCAGCACTGGCAGTTACACTAAAATATGAAGTTTGGTTACGTTTGTTGTGGCTAATGGAAACAATTCCATTTCCAGATGAATCTGCGGAAGCCTCTGCATATAACTCAAGTGTATATAGGCCGCCTACTGTAGACAAGAATGCCCGGTTGAGCACTTTCGCCATTTCTGTCGCTGTTGCTGCCGTGATGGTCGTGATGTCTCCAGTCAAAGCATTGTACTGCCCCGTTGCTGGTGTACCTGTTCCACTAAAATTCACTTGAAAGGAGCTGTTCCCATCGGCACTGAAGGTCAAAGTATACGCCGATAAATCTACCGTTGCCGCACCCAGCGTAAAACTCTTAGTCGCTCGCTCCCGAAAACCGTTATAATAAACGTAAACTGCGCCATTGTTATTGTTTCCACTAGCCGCATCTGGGACCAAGGCAGGAGCGCCGATAGCATAGTCATTGGCGTAACCATCATTATCTAGGTCACCGACTGCAATGGAATGACCAAAATGGTACCGCTCCGAGCTATTATAGAAGCTATCAGCCGCATAATAGGACATCTCCATTTTACCGGGAGTGAATTGGTAATACATGGCATCACCATCACCGCCAGTAGGTGTTTGAGCACAATTCGCCTGCGCAGCAATACAGCTATTTCGATTGGATGCTGCATCCTGAGCCTTTGCACTATAATATTTATCCGAGGTCACACTGAACGTTGCATCGTTGGCAATCCCAATCCAAGCAGCGATACAACTAGACCAGAAAGTCGAGGCCGTTGGATCAGTTGGGGTCACGCTCGGGGTGCAATAGGTTGCTGATGCATCTAAAATAGGAGTCGATGTTGATAACGCCGAGTTGGTAGAATTTGCACTTGTGATGGTTTGGAAACCAGCGTCATGGATCATCGCCTTCACAGTTAACGTGCTACTCATACTACCACCTCCAGCTGGAATCAGGTTCACTCTAGGAGTATCTAAGTCCACATAAACAACCATCGACTGGGCATTATCCACAGAGCCGCCAGTAACCCCACAACTTCCAGGGACATAGGTCCCACCAGAAAGTAGGTTATAGGTCAACTGATGTATGGTGGTAGTTCCAGAGCTACTATCAAGCCCAATGGCTTCGGAAAAGCTGTCATAACAGCCGCTAGTATAATAGTCTAGATACCGAACCGCACTTGCATGTGGTGCTGGCACCGAACTCATCACAGCACCTATTGCTGCGGTCGGATCTGCGTTTTTTAAGTAATAAAGCTGAAACTTACTTAAGCTTCGTACTGAATTCAATCCCAAGGTCAAAGACTGGTTTACTTTGTAATATCCAGAATTAATGCTCGTAGTGATCCCCGAAATATTAACAATAAAACTTTGAACTGCCTCTTGGTTACCAGCAGTATCTTGAACTAAATAAGAAATTCTGTAGTCGTTAGCGGTTACTGCAAGACTTAAAGGAGCAGAACTACTGGTTGAACTGGTGGTCGGTGTCGCTGGAGTACTACCGACGGCAGTTGTATAAAATACCGTCGATGTTTCATTGGCAGAAATCGATAGAGTCACCGCACCATCACAACTAGCTGTACTGCTCGCTGTAGTACAGGTCACACCTGTTCCACTCACAGTGATTGAACTTACAGGGGCAGTAGTATCCGCTATAGTCGTAGTAGTTGTAGTTGTCGTAGTTGCAGGGGTAGTTGTAGTGGTAGTCGTAGTTGTAGGGGTAGTCGTAGTCGTAGTAGTGGTCCCAATAAAAGAAAAAGTGATCGTAGTAGAAGTCCCGTCAACTCCGGCCGAGTCACGTCCATAATAGGTGAAATAGTAGGTGCTTGCAGCCGTAGCCGTCACAGTAACACGAGCGGTCGAGCCTGTAACCTGCATATCTCCCAAAGCAGGGGCAGCCCCAAGCAAAGAGCCATAGACAATCGAAGCTGTTGTACTAGAGGCCGTTAGGCTTATGGTTGTAGTCAATCCAGTGCAGCTATAATTACTGCCCACAGCTGTGCAGTTCCCACCAGGTGACATATCTACAGTGATGCTAGGTGCAACAGTTTGAGCAACCGTACTATTAGAACTCTTACAAGCACCTACAGAAAGCGAGACCGTCACAATCAGTATGATAGATGTAAAAAGTTTTAAAAAATGCCTTTTATGTATCATGGGGATCATCTTAATATATTCAAATAGACCGTGAGTTCAATTTAGATGTACAACCACCTTCCTAGAGCAAAAGTTGCACTTCAAATTTGAATCTGTTCTTTTATTAATGCAAGCAATGTATATGCCACGTGGATTCAATTTCGAAGTGTTACCGTTAAGGGTTGTTTGGTGTAGCGCATCATCTTGCCGAAGAATACTTCATAGGGTGTTCTGAAATAAAGCACCTTTCTAGGCCGGTGGTTGAGGCGATCCACTGCGTATTGGACTTGTTCCTGGCTTATATTACTCAGCTCCATGCCCTTTGGGAAACACTGACGCAGCAACCCGTTGCTGTTCTCATTCAAGCCACGCTCCCAAGAGCGGTAAGGATGTGCAAAGTAGATACTCGTCCCCAATGCTGCAGGCAGGGTTTCATGAGCCGCAAACTCCTTCACGTTATCGGTAAGCGCCTAATGAATCCCATCTGCCCCTCCATTAAAATTCATGAGACGTTGTAGGTCCTAAATAGGAGTATAGCGATGAAGAGGGATTTGGAGCAGGTTTGGGACGCCAACCTCGTTTCCCCTTGTTTTGTCTGGGCTCCTGTGAAATTGTCGACTTATGGACTCCAACTTCATCAGCAATTTTCGACCGATTGAATTCACGGGCGCTTAAATAGTTTTGGTATTTTTCCAGCCAGCCTTTGGCATAAACTTGGCCTCCTGAAACAGGAAGTTCGACCGAAAAGTCAACCTGCCTTCGTTTTGCTTGTTCCTTGTGAGGAGCCTGTCCGACAAACCTATTTAGATAGCACATAGTATAATATTAAATAATTGAATGTTAACGGCTTGTATTTTTTAATAACCTCGTAAATTAGTTTATCGGACAGGCTCTGAGCATACATTCGAACCCCATGGATCTCTTCATTTACAAAAAGCTGCCATGAAAATTCAGAATCGGCAGTACCAATAGACACTAGAAGATCACGGGCATCCGACCCCATGTGATGCCCGATAATCACGCCATTGTGTGTCCATCTTGATCAGCCTAAATCTAGGGGCAACACTCCTAAACCTATGATAGCTATAGACAGCTCAAAGCTTCCTGTTCTATGATCTGGCAATATTGTCCAAGACAATTATTTTGTGTATTTCCTTGTTTCGCTTTGTCGAAGCATCGACTTTTTGTGTCCTGAAGTTTCCTTCCTCCTATGACGAAAAGCCTCTCTGGTCGGATGTATCTTTTGGCTATTCTTGTTTTTACCGGCCTGTTAACGACCGGATGTAGCCAAAATGCACCCAAACCGAACTACAGGGATGCAGAAGCTGGTATCTCTGGTAAAAAAGTGCAGGCGAGCTCCAATCTACAGGGCGAACTGAACCCTATTGAAGACCTAGCCAGTCTTGAAGAAATTGCCGACGAAAATAGTGAGCCCGAACGGGAAGATCCGCTCAGGGGATACAATCGCATGATGACCAAGTTCAATGATGAAGCCTATGTGTGGGTGCTACGACCGGTAGCTAAGGGATATCAGTGGATCGCACCCAAACCGGTCCGTGAGAGTATCGAAAACTTTTTTGATAACTTGTTTTTCCCTCTGCGGTTTACAAATAATCTTTTACAAGCCAAGCCACTCAACGCAGTTGAGGAAACCGCTCGATTTGGGATCAATACCACCTTAGGCCTTTTGGGTTTCTTTGATCCGGCCAAATATTGGTTTGGACTACAGGCCCATGATGAAGATTTTGGTCAAACACTTGGCTACTGGGGAGTGGGTGCCGGGCCACATTTAGTTTTGCCAATTTTAGGGCCATCTAATCTACGAGATACATTCGCCTTGGCCCCCGAGCTGATGTATAGCCCCTTAAATGTGATCGAAGACCCTAACACGCGCTGGGGTGTATGGAGCTTTGATCAGCTGAATTGGGTTTCTTTTCATACCGATGCTTACGATAGCGCTAAATCGGAAGCGATTGAACTCTATCCCTTTTTGAGAGAAGCCTATGAACAATATCGAGCAAAAAAAATACAGGAGTAATCATGAAATTATTTGTCCTCTTCTTTGCATTATTTTTTGCCCTCACCTCAGCGAGTTTCGGCGATGAAAAGGCGGATGTTAAGGCCTTGGCGATAGCAACGCTGAACCAGGTGATCGATACCTTGCAAACCCCTAGCCTGAGTGAAACCGAACGCAACGCAAAGATCATCACTCTGGTGGACCCATTATTTGATTTCAAACGGATTGCCATCTATTGCTTGGGGGTGTCCAATTATAGAAGCTTTTCCAAAGCTCAGAGAAAGGAATTTGTTAAACTCTTTATCACTCGGTTGCAAAATTCTTATCTCAAGAAGCTGAATCATTATTCAAACGAACGAGTCATCGTCGGTGAAGCGGTTCAGATCAAAAAAACGATTCGAATTTTAACCTATTTGATTTATAAAGGTGAAAACCGAGAGATGGTCTATAAGTTTTACAGGTCAAAAACCGGAGCCTGGAAAATATATGATATCGAAGTGATTGGCGTGAGCTTCGTTAAAACTTATCAAGCCCAATTTACCGAATTACTGGCCTATAAATCCATTGAAGAAATTCTCGCCCAGTTGCGCAGCTCAGCGATCTAATATCCTTGATGATCATGATAAAATCATTCTTCAAAGCCTTCATCCTTTCCCACCCCAGATGGGTGTTTGTTTTCCTGATGTTGTTGCTGGCCCTTATGGGATTTTCTGCACAAAATATCAAGATCGATTTTTCCAGTCAAAGCTTGATTTCACCGGCTGATCCCCACCTTTCCTTACCTCCAGAACCCACCAAGATAACCCAACAAATCCACCCAATTCAAGATCAACTGACTCCGCTCATCAAACAAAATGCTTTTGTTGTATTTGGAGCTATAACCGTGATGCTTCTTGTTCTTAGGAGAGTCTTTAGGAATATTTTCTGGGTCTTTTTACCTTTGATCACAGGGTTCTTTTCGGTGATTTATACAGCTGGTTTCTTTGGAGCCCTCGGCTGGGACATCAGTATAGCCGCCCTTAATTTCATCCCCATCCAATTGGTGATCACCTTCGCAGTTTCCATCCACCTCATTGCACGGTTTTTGGAACTTGGGAGAGACAATACCAAGACACCGGTGGAACAGCTTGTCTTAGAAACGATCCTTACCATGGCTCAGCCCTGTTTCTTTACGATTTTAACCACCACTCTGGGCTTTGGTTCGTTGATCTTAGTAGGGAACCTTCCCATCGCTCATACCGCCTGGATGATGACTCTGGGTATGGGGATCTCGTTGGTTTTGGCTTTTGTGATCTTTTCGGTGGGAACTGTTCTCTTTAACCCCTTACCAGTGCCCCGGCTCCTTGATTTTTCAATCATCCAAAAATTCGCTCGCTTCAGCGGTCAGTCAGGCTTTCCTCTAGTTGTCATCAGCCTTATGGTGATGATCTTTGCCATCGTTGGTGTGATACAATTGCAGGTTGATCCCAGCTTTATATCTTTTTTTAAAACCTCAGGTATCCCCCTTGAAGTGAGGATTACCCTCTCTGACCCAAACATTCAGAAAAGTGAGTCAGGCTATGAAGCCCTAGATGAAGAAGACCTGTTGGATTTAAAGGATTTAGAGGCCCCACTTGACCTAAAAATTGATTCAAATCTCTACTGGTATACAGCCAACAAGATGAAAAGAATCGAAGCAATTCACGATTTCATAGAATCAAGGCCCAACATAGAATCAGTCACCAGCCTGGCAACTCTACTAAAGTTGGGGAAACGCTTCAACGAGGGGAAAGCCTTTGATACCTTTATCTTAGCTTTGATTTTCAAAGAGTTGCCCCAGAGGATCAAGGATTTTGTAATCACCCCTTATGTTGCGGTGGAAACAAATCAAATCTATTTTGTTGTGAGAGTCCGTGATTCAGTCGCTGAAGTTAGTCCGACCCAATGGCAGAGCGTGATCCAACAGGACATCCAGAACAAACTCGACCTGTCTGAAAGCGAACGGCAGTCCCTTGAGGTTGCACTGCTGTATCAAGAGATGGGCAAAGACCTCTTTCATACTCAAATGACCCTTTTACTGACCATGGCGGCGGTGTTTCTTCTGGTTGTCTGGGTCTTGTTTGGCTCCTTTAAAATGTCGCTGATCGCTTTGTTTCCAATCCTATTGTCGGTGTTTTGGGCCATCGGGCTCATGGGCTGGCTGGGTATCCAGCTCGATCTGGTAACCTTGATTTTTGGAATGATCAGTCTTGGCATCGCCGTAGATAATTCCATTCACTACCTCTACCGATTCAAAAAAGAATTCAAAGGGGCTCACAACGACCAGGAGGCGATGCTTCGCTGCCACCGCAGTGTTGCTCCGGCGAGCTATATCACCTCAATCATGCTGACGCTGGGTTTTCTGGTTTTAGTTTTTTCTGAGTTTACTCCCAGCCGGGCCTTTGGCTTATTAATCAGTTTTGCCGTGATCATTCCCACGGCAGCCACTTTAACCCTCTTGCCTTTTCTCATTGTAAAAACAAAGCCCTTTGGGTAACCCAAGGCAAATTCCAACCCTACTTAGAGCAAAACAAAAGTAAGGAATTCGTTTGTACCTCGGCGAGCAGGCTCTCCACCTATTGGAAGCCTTTGTGGTCTCTAAATTTCTTTTTAATGATATTCAACAGGTCTGTTGTTTTAAGAACTTCCTTGGTCCGCCTAGAGGAGTCTCTCTGTCCATATGGATTCACCATGGTCGTGAGTGATTTTTGAAAGGAGTTTGAATACAGCTGAGCAAAAGCAGCGATGATGTCGGCCTTGTCATTCGTAGAATGGATAACGCTTTCGGCAGCAATACGCCCTTTTTGCCTTGAGCCAATATTAAGGGTACCAATTTTAAAACTAGGGGCTTCAACGATACCGCTCGAGGTGTTTCCAACCACGGCATCCACAAATTGAAGGGCTGATAAATACCTCAACTGCCCTAAAGATGTAAAAACGACTGCTGTTCCCGCTTTTTCCGAAACAAAATCTTCAATCATATCATTGATTTTCCGACCTCCTGCATCTGAGTTTGCTTTGGTGAAAATCAAGCCAGTATCTTCGAGTGTATCCAAAACTTCCAATAAATTTTTAAAGTCATTTTCGATCTCTTGAGGCGGGTCTAATGTCGTCGGGTGATAGGTGATCAAGAGATTTTTTTGATTCAATTGAAAGTCAATGCTTGCCTCAAACTCTGGTCTCGACAAAAGTGTAAGGTTTTCGATGCTATCTAAGCCTGCTTCCCCAAAGTTAAACACTCGGTCTGGATCTTCTCCAAGCTGAATCACCCGGTTTCTATAACTTTCGGTAGCTACAAAATGTAAGTGACTCATTTTCGTAATGGAGTGACGAATCGCATCATCGATCGCTCCTTCTGTAAGTTCTCCCCCACTGAGATGTGCTATCGGCAAATTCATAACCATCGCACTGGCTACCGCACTGAAAATCTCAAACCGGTCGCCCAAAACGACAACTAAATCGGGGCAAAGTTCTGCAAACGCCTCGGCAAATGAGATCTGTGCTAAACCCATCGCTTTACTCACACCAACACCGGTATCTGAGGAAAGCAAAATCTCGATTTTTTTATCAATGTGAAATTCTTTTTCAACCGCTTGATAGGTCAAACCAAACTCAGGCGACAAATGCATTCCTGTCACCACCAACTGCAATTGCAGCTCGGGGTCATTTTGGATTTCGTGTAAGAGCGGAGTCAAAGGCCCAAAATCCGCCCTTGTTCCTGTAATAACACAGATTTTTCGATTCATTGTTTATAACCTGATTTCATCACCAGCAGCAAAGGAATGCTTAGCTTCAAGCCCGATAACTTCATCCCACAATCCGGCGGATAAACCTGAGCCAACCCTTTTACTAGTCAAATTTTCCTCAGAGAAAACCTCTCCGAGGTTGATCGTTGTCAAGGCCACAATTGATTTACGCACGATGGCTTGATTTGCTGCTTCACTTTTTTGTGACTTTTTGACTCCATTGCCCAGAGCTTTTTCTATATTCCGAATACTTCGCACCATCTCGGCCAATTCCTTTGGTTCTAAGGAAGCCTGATGATCGGGGCCGACCATATTTCTAGAAAGGGTAAAATGCTTTTCAATAACGCAGGCTCCCAAGGCGACAGCAGCAATGGGAACTTCAATACCCATCGTATGATCACTATAACCAACCTTCACTTTAAAGGCATTTTTTAGGGTCGACATGGCGGTCAAGTTCACGTCCTGCATGGGAGTAGGGTACTGAGTCGTTGCATGAAGTAGAGTAACATCTTCTTTAGAAAGACCGGCGCTTTCCAGGGCATCTAATGCCTTTTCAACTTCCCCTAGGCTCCCCATTCCAGTCGACAAAATAACTTTCTTACCCAAATTTCCTACATGCCTTAAAAAGGGTATGTTCGTGAGTTCACCTGAGCCAATTTTAAACAAATTTTGGAGCCCATCCAAGAAATCGGCACTGGTTGTTTCATCGGGGGTGGATAGAAACATGATCCCCTGTTGATCACAATAAGCTTTCAGTTCGATGAAATCGGAGTACGATAGTTCTAGCTTTTTAAGCATATCGTACTGTGATTCCTCAACTTTTGTGTTTTCGGTTTGGTAGGTCGCCTGTTTAGCACTTTTGACAACAAGCAACTCTGTTTTCCAAGTTTGGAATTTTACAGCGTCGACACCAGCGTTCACCGCAGCATCAACTAATTTTTTTGCCAGTGAAAGCTCACCATTATGATTCACACCGGCCTCGGCTATGATAAAGACACTCATGACTAGTTCAGCCTAATTCGTTCGAAGGTTGCTCTTATAGATAACAAAAAATACTATCTATCACTTCTATTTTCCATCCTTTGTAAAAACTCTAAACTTTTTTAAGTTCGATGACCCATTCTTTAATTGCTTCGGTATCGTTATACCAGTATTCCTGACGTTCCACCCGTTCAACAACATTATTTTCACGTTTATAGAGTTCATCAATATCTGACTTCGTCGTATATCGGGTAAAACCCTTTCCGGCCATTGGTCCTTCGGTGGGGTTCACCGCATGGTAGTCGCACTCTTCGCCGGTTGTTCCGAACGTCCCATCCGCAAAGGTTAGAGACATCATTACTCCCCCGCTTTTAAGCTTGTCAAATATTTTGGTGACAATAACTTTTGATTTATCAAAGGTATTACAATACAGACTTTCCGAATCAATGACTCCGTCAAAGTAATTATCCGGGAAGTCATCGAGTTTATCGTAATAATCACCAACCAGAGTCTCACCAACCAGTTTGCTTAGACCTTCAGCTGCAAATCGTTGATTCATGCGTTCAGTGGCAGTTCGACTGCCCTCAATTGAGAAAACCTTGAACCCTTCTTTTGCACAAAACCACAGATTCGCCCCTGTCCCAGCACCAACTTCAAGGATTTTAACAAGGCTACGATCTGTTGTTTTGTAGAAATTTCTTGCGATAAACCGAATCACAGGCACCGAAGGGTATTTACCCCATTCGACATCTTGAAAAATTTTTTCCCAAACTTCTATGTTGTCCAAGTTCAACTCCTTTTTCAATGGTTTTAATAACCAAGGTTTCAATGTTTCTGTCTTTTGACCGAAAAATCATACCCTTTCTGGAAACGTATTTTTTTAAGGGCAGGATGACTCTAGCTGACACGCAGATCGATACTTTAAGAAGTATTTGATGTCTTTTGCCGACTGGTCTAGCCAGATCTGGTTGTATTGATCATACATTGCTTGATTGAAAACCTGACCGGCAATATAGAACGGTCTCAATTCGTTTGAAAATTTCTTTTTAAACATAAACAGCGGGTCAGTATCAATATTTGTTGTTCCGCCACCTAAAACAAAAAACTTTTTCCCGAGTTCTTGTGCATGCATAAATAGGTTGTGTAGTAAAACATAGTTTGAATTGTATTGATAGGACAATGGGCTGTTAGCTGAAAGATGATAGTGGCACAGGTCTTCCCCAAACAGAAAAAATCCCATGGCTATAATGTCATCACCCGCAGTGATTTCGAATAGCCTCGCCTGTTCTAGATCAAGTAACTGATTATACTGCTTCTTATTGAAGAAATAAAAATCATCGGCCTCATTTTTCGTCATCGTAGCCGTGTATAGCTCAATGAACTTTTCAATATTTTTGCTCTCTTGAAAACTTACTTTCTCTGATGCCCTCTTGATGGCATTACGAGTCTTTGGTTTGTAATTTTTAAGGAGTTCTTGATCTAAGGAAACAACCACTAGATCGCGGTCATAAAGGCAAAAATCAAGTAGGTCAGAGTGCTTTTGAGCAAAATCATTGAAAGGATGAGATCGCATAAACTCAGCGATGATATTTTCTTCTTGGCATTTGACTTTATAGGCACTTAAAGCTTTTTTTAAAAAAAGTTTGTCCTCAGTATTTGTATAGTAACCGCCATAGCCGTAGGCACTTTCGAGGTCAAAGTAACCATCTTCTATCCTGCGACCACCGATTTGTTTGATCGGTCGTTTGATGGTTTTATTAAAAAATAATTGTTCACCCTCTCTATATTCAAATTCAAATAAACGATCCTCAGTCGTTAGATATAGTGAAATATATTCATCAGTATAATAAGTGTCTTTGAGGATATCCAATTTCTTTTCGGGAATCATAGCCTCACACTACTTGGAATATTAACAACACGTTCTACCAGCCATTCAGCATTACTCAAATCACCCTGCTCTTCCTCTTTGAATAAATCCAATTGAGACATAAGCGTCCAGATGGGGCGGGTCATAACCCCGGCAGCATTGGTATGTTCTAAAAAATCATTTCGTTCTTCTTTGTCTTTTAAGATAACTGAGTTCAGCCAATAATTTGATTGGCTATTTTGGGGTTCTTTCATAAATTGGATTTTTTGTTTCGAAAAGAAAGAGCTATAAGTTTCGGCTAATTCTCTCTTGTTCGATAGGTAGCTGCCTAGATTTTCCAGTTGAGCGACGATTAAAGCGGCATTCAAATTAGGCATGCGGTAATTATAAGCAAACATATCATGAGAATACTCCCATTTATGTGGGATTTTCGCTGTGGTTGTTAGGTGCTTCGCCTTTTGGGCTAACTGTTGATCGTCGGTAACAATACAGCCACCCCCACCAGCAGTGATAATTTTGTTTCCGTTAAAACTAAAAGCGCCAAGGTCCCCAAAAGTACCGGTATGCTTCCCCTTATAATAGCTACCCAATGATTCAGCAGCATCTTCAACCAGAGCGACAGAGTATTGATCGCAAATCGCTTTGATTTCATCAATCCTGCAAGGGTGACCAAAACAATGCATCGGCACACAAGCCCGAATGACTTTGCCAGTCCTTTGATTTAAGCACTGACCTCCTTCGAGGGTGCAATTCTCTTCAAAAAAGATCCGTAATGCCTCGGGAGATAAACCCATCGTTTCTCGATCGACATCCAAAAACACCGGGTTCGCATTACAATAGTGAATCGCATTGCAGGTGGCAATAAATGTAAGCGGTTGGGTTATAACCTCATCTCCAGTTTGAACACCGGCAAGTAAAAGGGAAATATGGAGCGCAGAGGTTCCGTTCACAGTAGCTACCGCATATTTAGCTCCAGTGTATTCAGCCATCATGACTTCGAAGCGGTCAACAAATTTGCCTACTGATGATACAAAGGTCGAATCAATACACTCATTGAGGTACTTCTTCTCGTTCCCGACAAATCTTGGTTCATGTAAAGGTATAAACTCAGTGCTTCTAAATGTTGATTGTATGAAATCGATGGTTTTCTGAAACATTACATCTTCCCGTCTAAATACTTTCCTGTTTCTTTGTGATCGAAATCCGGTAACATCTTAAAGAAGAGTTGAACAATTTGCTTCTTTGACCATTCCTTCTTTTGTTTTAACTCTTGAATCCTTTCTTTAAAGCCATTCAGGTTGTTTTCATCAAATACGGCTTCATTTTTAATGATCCCCAAATTTTCAAATCGACCCATATCTAGGGTTTCTTGGTCTGTGAAAAATTCTTCAAAATCTTTTTCGCCGGTAGTATCGCTTTTTGTGAACAAACAAGGCCACTTTCCTTGTTCGGGTAAGGAATGCACTAGGGATCTTGCTTCGGCTTCGTCTTCGCAAAGATAGGGTTCATAGCCTTTTTCTCTCAAATATCTGACCGCAATATCGGCAAAAGAAATAAGGTGTAGATTCTCACTGAGCTTAGGAAAAAAAATATCTCTGTTCTCACCGAAAATACAACTCATCAAACAAAGCTCTCCGCTTTCTTGGGGAGTAACGAAATAGCGTCTTATATCATTCGGAGCGACGATAGGCTGTCTTTTTTCCAACCGCTGATTAAACCCATGCAGCAAAGAGCCATCGCTAAAGGCCACATTTGCAAATCGTGCAGTTGAAATATCAATTTGAAGGGATTTTCTCATCAAAAACATTTCCATGATTTTTTTGCTAGCACCCATCATATTTACGGGATTGGCGGCCTTGTCCGTAGAAACGCAGAAATATTTTTTTGTGTTGTTATTGATGGATTGTTGTAACGTTTTATCGGTATTCACAATATTAACGTCAATCATTCGCATTAAAGTGAAAGGGTCCTTTTCACTTCGCACATGCTTGAGTGCAGAAAGATTTAAAACATAATCATATTTTCCGTCAGACTTGATAAATGCATCGTATTCAACACTACCGATATCTAGCGCAAACGTTTGAAAATCTCCGTCAATATAACCAAAAGAGCTGCGAAGATCACGAACTAACTCTACCATATTGTTTTCACTGATATCTACGACATGAAGCTTCTGAGGGTTCCGCTTGAAAATTTCCTTGGTGACCGCTTGCCCGATAGAACCTGCGCCACCGATAACCAAAAATGTTGACGTTGAAATGATACTTGTTAGTTCTTGGCTTTTATCCTTAATGTCTTCGGAAAAAAGGACCTTATTTCTCCCAATTAATTGTAACATTTGATTCACTTGTTTCCTGACAATTGGATGATGTAAAATATATTTCCGGGTTTTAACATGTTTTCTCTGAGGATTCGATCATTTGGGGCAAAATACAAGGACATCCTTGTTTCAATAAAAGCCCTTGAAGCGGCCTGATCTATAAGCAACGTTTCGTTCGACGGTGTAGATCTCACTGTCATTTTTTCGTTCTCAAGATGCCGAAAGTGGCATCATTAAAAACAAACGATCTAGGACATTTGCTCTTTCTGGCGTTCCTTTTCCTCTTCTTTCTCTTTGTTTTTCTGCAACATGTCTTGAATAAGAACCAAAAAGATACCCAGAAAACCAGCCGCAATGGTTGCTGCAACAACCAAAAGGGATCGTCTTGGTTTAACTTTTCTATCAGGGACCGATGCCGAATCAATCACACGAAAGACAAAATCATGCTGGGTATTAGCCAACATTGCCTGTTTTTGTTCAGCTGAAATCAACTCATACAGCGCCTGGCGATTTTCTTCGATCTCGGTTCGTCTTAGCTCGAGTTGCAGGTATTGTAACTTCACATGACTTTGTTTGATCGCTCGGTCTCGAGAGTGAGAATTCATTCTCTTCACTATTTTCATAGCCCACTCGGCCGTTAACTTTGGGTTAGTCCACTCTACACCCAAGTGGACTAACCCAGAATCTTCATCAAAACTCACACTAAGCAAACCCTTACCCACAAAAAGGCGCCACGCATCCCAGAGGGAGGGGTGAGCATCTTTTTTTATCCATTGTTTTTTATCGGTATCCCAAGAATCTGCAAACAGGATCGGTAGTAAATTTTCATCCTTCACAAACCCCCAAATAAACGTTCGTGATTTTAACACAGCAATATTTTCGTAAACTGATCCACCACCTCCCAAGGATACCCCGGCCAGGGATGCAAGACCTCCCAGACCGCCAAGCATGGATGACATGCCTTGTTTACCATTGTTATTATTCACCGGAGCTAGCAACACTTGAGCTCGATAGACATTGGGTTGCTTAACCGCATAACCTGCTGAAATTGCCCCGCCTATCAGGGAAATAACGAGTATGAGCCAACGTTTTTTCCAAAGTATTTTCCAATAGGCTAAAAGATCAAATTCATCTTCTTCATCTGAGCCATACATCGCGGGCATCTGATTAGGATCCACCCTGGATTCATTTTTTTGTCCCTTTGATTCATGACTCATTATAATATTCCCACTGTTCTAAGTGAGGCTGCTCCTACGCCAATCTGAAATAGCACTTGTGACCAATCTAAGGTGGAATCTAGCAGATTAAACTGCTCGAGTTCTTCAGGCACAATGATCGAGTCACCAGGGTAGATATCTGTACTGCCCCAGCTGTTCGCTTGCTGCATGATCCCATTTGCACGCATGACATGGATACGATTTTCGTCGGCCATACGGGTCACTCCACCTGCCCTTTCAAGGTAGTCATCTAGAGTGTAAGATTTGCGATAAACTAGTGCTGTTGTATTAAAGACTTGCCCGAGAACCAATACTTGATCCGGTTTTTCAGGGATAACAATGCTATCACCATCACTCAAGAGCAGATCAAATTCGCTGGTTGTCAACTCAGATAAATTCTTCAAATCAATGACTAGACGACCGACTGCCTTGGTACTTTGCAGTTGTTTTAGCACGCGTTTTGCTGCAACCAAGCCATTTTGTTTATGTTTCATCAAGATTGGGTTATTTAAGGTCGCAATCGATTCTTCAATGTTGGAAATTTCAACCTCAAGCTGTGCGGCGGACGCATCGATTTTGTCCTGTTGCTCCTTACGAATCGACTCACGCACAAAGATGGCTCCTGGCAAATAGGCTTTAGGGCTAAATCCTCCAGCGCGTTTCAATACTGAGGACAAATGCTCTCCCGAAATGATTGCATATTCGCCTGGAAAAGTAACTTCGCCTTTGATGGAAACCTGTTCTTGATGACCCCATTGGCTAATCTTCCGGATAGTAACCTCATCATAGGCTTGCAGAGAGATGTTTTCTTTTTCATCTCCAGCGATAATCTTGCTTAGATCAATATTGATTCGTTCCGGAGCACGCTTTATCCCCTCTATGACCTTGTATCGAGTAATCTCTATATTTTTCAAGTAAGCTCTATCGGTCGGACCGCCAGCGGCAAGCACTAGACTCAATAACTTCATATTATTACCCAAAGGATAGGTGCCTGGCATCACTAATTCCCCGGTTACCTGAACATGACCCATCGGCTCAATAGACTCTTGAGGGAAAACATAAACTTTATCTGCTGCTTGCAACACCGGCCAAGGTTTCGTTTTTTTGGCAAAAAGGTCTGCTAAAGCAACCCGAACAACTGAAATGCTAGCATCTTTGGGATCTCTTCGTTGAATCAAGATCATACCCGTGTGTGCTGATGCCAGTAGCTCACTACGCGCAGGCAATATATCTTTGAGGCTCATCCCTTCAAAAAAACCATACTTTCCAGGACGTTTGACTTCACCTAGCAATTCGATTTGATTTTCTTGTGTTGCGGGTGCCCCGTGAATAATTAGAATATCACCAGACTGAATTGCAGAATCGAGAACTGGCTTTAGGTCAATAAGAATCCGATCGCCCTGCTCTGTAATTCGGTCTAATTGCTGGTGGGAGTGATCTGCCGTGGGTGTTAGCCCGCCCGCCATAGTTACAATTTCAGACACCGTCTTTTCGTATTTAAACTCATAGATCGCAGGTCGATTCACTTCTCCGCTGACAGCAATGGACTTCCCGATGGGGCCAATAAAGATAACATCCCCTGCTAAAAGATGATAATCTCGGCTGCTGTCTCCACGTAATAGAAAGTCATACATATCCAGCGTTGAGATAACCTTTCCCTTCCGCTTGAGTTGGACTGCACGCATACTCCCCTTTTTACTTATGCCACCTGCAACAAATAAAGCATTAGAGATGGTGGATAAACTGCTCACCATGTAGGAACCGGGATGGTTGGCATCCCCTAAAACAAAGACACGTATACTCCGCAGTTGACCCATGGTGACGGAAAGAGTCACGCCGATCATTTTTTTTCGCACTTTCCCGGCGATAATGGCTTTCGCCCTTCTAAAGCTAAGACCCCTCAGGAGTATTGGGCCGATCTCTGGAATTTCAGCTAACCCAGACCGATCAAGTATGATTTGCAATGAATGATTTTTTTTCCCATAGAATTGCAAACTCAGCTCATCGCCTGGACCTAGAGTATACTCAGAAGGCACCGGAATTTCAGTTACCGGGGCAAAGGTAGAGGGGCTACCTTCAAATAATTCGTAGCCAAATTGTAGGATCGCTTTTTGTGCAGGCTTTGGCGTTAGCTTTGGCGTTAGCTTGACTTGATTGCTTCGTTTCCAATTATCAACTGGGCCATTCTGTAGATTCTTATTTTTTCCTGGAGAATTTTTCAACCGCTTCAGCACGGACTGTTCAAGAAAACTCAGCTTAGCAACTCGGGTCATTCCAGCAGTCTTGTGGTCTGTGTTTTTCCGAACGACCTCAGGTATAGCCAACTTTTTGTTTTTGGCGGTTCTACTCTGCCTTGGTAACGTCACCCCCATTTGTTCAGCTATCTTACGTTGCTCTTGAGGGGACAACTGTTTTGCCATTGCCAGTTGGTCAGGAGTCAAACCCACACCCATGCACATACTGATAGACTCAAAAAACAGTCCGATCAAGAAAATGATCTTTTTTGATTTCTGGCTAAGCACTGTTCTTTTCATGTATATTCTAGTCGAAATTTTTTATTTTAGCCAAATCCATAGAACATGATTCCTAAGGTGGACCCCATTGTCCTGGCACCATTCTCTTCTTTTTAAGATAGAGCCAAGTTCATTTTATGCTGTCAAATCCTGACGTGGATTTTGGGCTTGGTAAACTTCTGCCGGCGTTTGTCCCTTGAGCGATTGATGAGGTCGCTCGAAGTTGTAAAATTCAAAATATGCCTTTAAACTCTTTCTCAGCTCCTGGGCCGACTGGTACTCATTCAGGTAAACTTCTTCATACTTAACACATCTCCAAAGCCTTTCTACAAACAGGTTGTCCGCCCAACGTCTTTTACCATCCCTCCTGATGCGTACATTTTGATCCGCTAGGAGACCTGTGAATCTCTTCGAAGTCTCTTGATCTGTATTGAAAATCTCAGGTTTCCCATGGCTTCCAAAGCCCCTTTCCAAAGCTGAGCTGCAAAAACTTTCGTCCATCGTAGCAGACAGCTCCCAAGAAAGAACCTTACGGCTGTATCAGTCCATCACTGCCACCAGATAAAGCGAGGCTATTTGGAGATTAAGTACCTCCAAATGGTTGATCCCTCAATAGCAAATATACGTAATATCAGTGCTCCAAACCTGACTCGGACGACAGATCGTCAGCCCTCTCAGTAAGTACGGATAAATCTTATGCCCAGGCTTGGATGCCACTGAAACTAACCCCATGAGCCGCATCAACAACTTGTTTTGTGTGGGCCCTGAGCGTCTAATCTCCTTGCTTTACGCTTCGTACAAGCTTGATCGGCTGAGGTCGATCAGTTTGCATTGACGGCTTACACTGATTTTTGGGTGCCTAGGCTCTATCAGAGCCACTTTTTCAGCCAATCGACTTCGATTTGAAGCTGCCCAACATTTTGGTACAACTTGTCTTTTTCCTTTGAAGCTGCCTTATCAGATTTGACAGTCTTAGCCCTAAAAGAATCACCTAATCCTTCCAGGATCTGTTTTTTCCAAGTATTCACCTGCGATGGGTGGATCTCGAACTCTGAAGCAATCTTATTGACTGTTCGATGTCCGTTAATCGCCGATAAAGCCACCTTTGGCTTGAATTCTGTAATGAACTTCTGACGTTTCATGAATCTCCTTTTCTGGCTGAGATTCTATCTTAACTGATTGTCCGAAATATGGGGGCCACAATATATCACCCTTAAAAGTATGTCAAAATGATATAGCCTCTCAACATAAATGTCAATTTGACATAAAGATCTCATAACGGGACCTCGACAAGAAACATCTCAGGTCACCTTTGGAATTTTTAGCCCGAAAAGCACAGTGACTAAACAAAGTAAAACCCCTAACGACTCAGAACATCTACAGTTCCCAGTTTTTGGTAGTGTAAATATAATTGTGTGAAATTGATCTGGGCTAGAAAAAAAGGTACTTCTCCCCTAACGGTGGCATCAATCGATCAAAAAAGAGTGCGTCAGGCCCCTAACTCCAACCACCCTGGCAAAAGCTTAGGAAACAGTGGCTGAGTATGTTTGTTATTATAATTATGATAAATTGCACAGCTCAATTGGGTACATCGCTCCTGCTGATAAATTAGCCGGATGAACCCAGACAATCAAGGTTGAAAGGCTAGAAAAACTCTCGGTAGCGAAAGGGTTTCGTGAGAAATCAAAAAGACCTAGTCTGAAAGCTGGATAGTTGCTTAAAATGAAGTCGAACAGCTCCAATTTGCGGTGGACCAACACAGAACCTAATCAGCACTCGGCTCACCATTTTCCCGCAGACTGGTGCGACTGTTTAATCTCGTTGCTTGTGTTTTCACGGTAACTGGCTAAAATACTGCCACATATCCTAGCTCATCCAAATGATCCATCACCTAGGCTAGGAATAGGGAGAATGGTCACAGGGCACCACTCTTCCGAGCGAGGGGGCATCAGAAACAGCTGGTTGGGATATCAGGGATGAAGTTGTAGCCCATCTCTTTGCTTGACCGGGCCTTGTAAAACAAAGACAGTTAACAAAAAAAAAGGCCGATATTGTTGAGACATCGGCCTTTTTTAAGCTTTGCCAGTATTTTAAGCAAAACTCCTACTAGGGACATTTAGAATGAATGATTCGAATCAAGCAGTCAACCCAACAAGTACAGCCATAACCAAGGCAATCAACCCCGACATCAAACCATCCAAAGATTGGTATGATCGAAAAGAGGGTGACAAGCAGTTGATGACTTTGGAGGAAATGAACCACCTGGATCCTACGGCACTACAAATGTTAGCTAGATCCGCTGGTGTCACCTTCGAAGAATTTGTTACGGAGGTTACTTGGCAGGATCGAAACCGTTTAAAAGTCAAACAACTAGCAGAGCAGCAGTCTCGGCTAGGTTTTTATGGCAGTATGTTTGCCGCAATCTCTTATCCCCCTAAAGAACTAAAATCAAAAGACGGGTCACCCGTCACCCGTTGGACCAGTACCAACGGCAGAGATACCTTGATCTTAACTGGTGGTTACCGGAACAAAATGGTTCGCAAAGGTTCTAGAGTTTCTTTTGTTAAAAACGATGAAGGGAATGACATTGTAGAACCTTGCCCATTACCTTATGGCATGATCCCAAGGTTGTTTTTCCTCTACCTTTCCAGGCTTTGGAAAGAGCGACAACAACAGGGAATTCGTGACCGGCGGATTGACCTAGGGTTTTGTTTGAAAGACCTTTGTTTGTCCATTGGTTTGACTGTTACTGGGCCAAACTATGCCGCTTTGTCAGATCAAATCAGCCGTGTATTACACTCTTCCATCGGTTATGAACGAATCACGGAAGAACAAGCGATGACTCACCAGCCTCAACCTTTTGCAGAAAAAACCGGGCTTGTTTTTGAACAATCTGGGGAGCAGTTAAGCTTTTTGCCTTCTTGGTTTGTCTTGTCTGAAGATATGGCCAAAGTGCTGGATGATTCCATGCCGGTGGATCTCACGCACCTGAAAGAATTCGGGAAGGACGTTTTAGCCTTTGACCTCTATACGTGGTTGAACTGGCGGTTATTTTCTTTACATCATCCTGTTACAATTAGCTATGCTGCACTTTATAAACAGTTTGGGAGCAACTACAAACGTCCAGGCGATTTCAAAGTGAAGCTAAAGCAAGCTTGGGGAAAGGTCTACCCACTTTTTCCGCCAGTTATAGACCCCAAAATGAATACGATCATTGCGGATTGTCCATTGAAGCTGACCCAAAAAGGAGTGTACCTTACTGATACCCCATTGCCAGTAATTTCTAGGACAGTATCAAAGTTGAAAGCAAAACAGTTTCAAAAGATAATGGCAGGTAAGTAACTATAATACTTTGCGTTATCATCGCTATCACTTTTAGGTGCTGGCCCCTACCTAAACTCAGTATTGACGGGCTCTTAAAGACTGTTGTTTAGACCGTTGTTCATCGGTCACATTTTTAGGTGCTGACCCCTGCCTAAACTCAGTATTGACGGGCTCTTAAAGATTGTTGTTTAAACCGTTGTTCATCGGTCACATTTTTAGGTGCTGGCCCCAGCCTAAACTCAGTGTTGCCGGGCTCTTAAAGACTGTTGTCTAGACCGTTGTTCATCGGTCACACTTTCAGGTTTAGAGGGCTCTCTAAACTCACTACTGATAAGTTATCAGATGGTCTTATTTCACCCGTTGTTCATCGGTCACATTTTTGAACCCGCTATAAACTAAGACCTCTGCACGGTAAAAATGTCAGTTTTCTATTTTAAATATCTGATATAAATGATATTATCCTTATAAAACCACTTGAGGAGAATATCCATGAGCCGCAAAGTCGAAACCCAAACCTCTCTTGC
>Ga0316204_10002012_pt1 | contig 49394 bp, 36 predicted proteins | sample 6monrhotite_MG_2_FD_205661 | JGI IMG/M metagenome (GOLD analysis project Ga0316204, IMG submission 205661) | Microbial mat bacterial communities from mineral coupon in-situ incubated in ocean water Damariscotta River, Maine, United States -... | ecosystem: Environmental > Aquatic > Marine >... | reverse complement strand
CCCGCAAATGGCATGAGGTTTTGCAATTGTTGTTTATATTGGTCAGGGTTAGAAACCTGCTGCGCCTTTTTAATGCGATGTTTAATGCTGGTGTGATCCGAGGTTTCCGGTGTTTTAGCCATCTTTGCCCGAATCGGGTTGAGATCAACATAAGCCATACAAGCCGCCAGTGCTGCTTCATCCAGTAAGGCTTGGGTTTTAAAACGACCCTCCCAGAATCGGCCAGTACAACCGTCTTCCGCATTAGCCTCACGTGCAATGCGTTCATTCAATACACGCATAAACCAGCTGATATCCATTAATCGTTCACGCCAGATTTTTACAGATTGCCCCAGTAATTTTGACTCGGCCTTGCTTAAGGCGTCACCACGCATATAACGTTGTGAGATTAAATTACCCGTAAACAGGTTATGCCAGTGATTGATGACGTCATCCATATTCCAGTTTTCAGCCTGATCCTGGTTAATATATAACACCACATGGTAGTGATTGGACATAACGGCATAGGCACAAATATCCAGCGCAAAGATTTGGGCAAGCTCCAGCAATTTATCTTCGATCCATTGCCGGCGATGCTCATAATTTCGCCCGGTGCTTTCATCAGCGCCACATAAAAAGGCACGTCGGACACAGCGAGACACACAATGATAATAGGGGGTGGCCTCCAGCGAGACCTGAGTGTAGCGAGGTTTGGGCATGGTTAACTCCTTTAACCGTTTATTTGTCCATATGACAATGATATTGTGCTTGATTATATGAGTTGTCAAATATTATTATGGGTGTCCATTTAGATTTGAAATAAGCCTAGATTATAATTTATTCGATGATGAATATGGAGCATCGAATTGAGAGCATTGAAAAAACATGCAAGCTAAAAATGTAGTTACTTGTAATCACATTAACTTTAGCTGTAAATACATTACATAAGGAATATGAAATGAAATTAAGAATAATGCTTTTAGTTGGTGCGCTTGCTGCTAGTGTGTTTCCATATACAAGTCTTCATGCAATGAACTATGAAGAAGAGCGTGTTATAAAGATAGCAAAGCTTGCGCCCCTTTTTACAGGTGCGTGGCAGAAAACTCTACCCAATAATCAGACTATGGAACTTGTGCTGTGGCAAGTGGATCCAGATGACTTCTATCAACAATATAATGGTTCTGAAGAACACAAAGGTTATTTAAAGCAAACAATCACAAAACACAAAAAGAATCACCGAGCTTTGTATGCAGGTTATGTGCAGATTAAAGGGCAGCCATGTAAAAAATATATAAAAGGTGTGGTTAGTGGTTATAGTTTTGCTACTCAAGATAACCCAAATGGGGATCGTGGATTAATTTTAACTATGCTTGCCATGCAAGATGCATCTGTTCCTTATCAAAAGTGCGATGCTCTTATACCAAGACTGGCTTTTCTCGCCAAGCCTCCATATACGGTTAACATAATGATTTCTGGTTCTGATGAGCTTATTCCACTGAATCGGGTTTCTGCCACTGGTGGGCTGCTTGCAAAAGCCAAAAATGGTCGCCCCTTTATAGGTAATAATGCTAATAGTAATTATTATTTTTATATGTCCAGATCAGTGCCGACCACATCCGAACTTGAAGTGATTGCCGATAAAACAAAAACATTGCCAGAGGTTACCACCGCCTTAGCGGGTTACCATAAACATCTCAAGCAGGTCGCTAAACCATCTGTACCAGCAAAAACGTATACCATGGCATCAGCAAAGAAAGCAAAAATTGAGAATTGTAGTACATGTCTTCCAGTCGATAATTCACCGGTAATTGATCCATATTCCCATATGAGGCTCGAAAAAACGTTATGGCGGGGCTCCCTTTTTTGGTACTGGGATGATCCAGAACTATCATTTTCGGTGAAACCACATCAAGCTATACTTAATCCTACACGACTCACTAAACAACGGAATCAATTAAAATACACTGTTAAATTTAAAAATAATGATAATTCAAAAATCTGTGTCGGCAACCTGACTGAAATTGGGCGTTCTATGAATGGACATATTATTCACTTCAATGCTGACAAACCAATGGAGACCTGTTCTCCCAAGGTGACACATGGTTACTTCTTCCCGTATTCCCAAAAAACCTTTAATCTATCGTTGTATGATAAAGATAAATTAGTCGCAAACTCACCTCTTAGCCCCATTTACTATAAGGTTGATTTGAATATTGATCCTAAAACTCGTAAAGCGGTCAAAGCACTGTTTAATAAATTTGAAAAACGTGTTGCTGTCGCTAGGCGTACATATGATACAAAGCATTCCCAGGCAAAAAGAGAATCGCTTGCAAAAAAATATTCTCCAGAAGGTATAAAATTCTGCAAAGAAGAAGCTGATAAAAGAATAATACAATGCCGCGTGTTACGGGATCACAGCTGCGGGATGAATGACCCTTATTGTACAAATACAGTTTTATGCAAGGGAGGAATAGGTGATTATGGTGCTTGTCCCACGACACTTCTTTATGAGAAGCATACTGAGACTACCTACGCTTGTGATCCAGAAAGTGGTCATTACAATCTAAGCTATAAACGACTATTAAACAAAATTTGCTTAAAATAAGGAAGTTTGGGGTCAGAGTAAAAACTCTAGAAAAACCAAAAACCGGGTCAGAGAACAATTGTTTCTAATATAAATTAAAGCTAATATCAAATAATTAGGACACCCACTTTAGAGAAAGATATTAAATGATGTTGAAAGAGTAAGTGGATGAAATACTAATATAGGGAGTGAGACATTATGCGTATTTTTGCTTGTATATTTTTCATAGCTGTTGTCCCAGTAGTTCATGCTGGTGGGGATATAAACGCTTTGGATAAAGAGTGCAGATCATTTTCTGGGTTTTTTACCCAGCAGAAGGGTTTCAAAACTATAAGAGGGATGAAGAGCGGTAGTGTGCATATGGATATAGAAAAGAAAGGTGATGATTTCTATACTATATGTTCATCTGAGGGGCACAAAATTTCAAAAGGTAAACTCATTTCCAAAATAAAAAATCAGTCCATACTTTACTATATTGGAACAGGGCAACCTCCGAAGGCAAGAGTGACCTTTTCAAATGGCAATGCGGCGGAAACATGGCTGGACAAGAATAAAAAAGTTGACTTGAAAAAGTGGCTGGAAGATTTTAATAGCAACTTTTAATAAAGCCATAGACACTAGTCTCTGAAGAAGTTATTAAACCTGCTTGATGATAATTCAGTGTATTTTACCGTGTGCTCTATGTTCTTATGCCCCAAGGGTGGAAATAAGTAGGGTCAGATCACAGTTTTCACTAATATTAATAACAACTGTGATCTGACCCTACTTATTAGAATTGGACCCACACAACTTAAAAAACAGAAAATAAATCTGTTCATTTTTCCATGGAGCATGATTAAGTGGCTGACTACGATCTTTTTTTGTCTTACGCAAGCATCGACCTCGAAGCAGCGCGGTCACTAGAAGACTGGTTTCAGTCACCACCACAGAATCGCAACGTTTGGCGCGATCGACGGGACATTACTCCAGGCACACCGGACTACTATTCAGCGATCCTGTCTGGCATTTCTGCCAGCGCTAACTTCGTCGTTCTGTTGAGCCCTGCTTGGTTGCGTTCAAAGGTGGCTGCCAAGGAACTGAACGACGCATGCATCGCGGGTAAGAAAGTTATTTTCGTGGTCCATCCTGATATTGTCAGGGAGCCGAAGTCGTTCGACGGCCGCGGGCGCAAGGCGGAACTATTCCGGGCACTACAAACCGCTGATGTGTCGTCCCAAGTCGAACGGTCGGATTGGATTTGGCTGAACGACGATGAATCAGAAGTGCTGCATCATGCACGATTGGAGCGTGCCATCGCGACCGACTTCAGGTGGGCAGAGCGCCATGCTGTCATCGAACAGCGTTACCGGCGTTGGCTGCAACAGGACCAGGTTCCGGCAGTATTGCTACGTGGTGCTGAATTAGCCGAAGTTCTTGCGGATGCCTTTGCCGATGTACCGGGGCGCCAACCCATACTGACAGAGGAGCAGCGTAATTTTCTTCTCGAAAGTCAGCGGCACGAGGCGGCGGAACGTGAACGTGTTGAAGGCTTGTATTGGGGGGCGCAGGCCCGTGGCAGTGCGTATGCTGCCCGAGAGTGCGCAGAGGTAGAACCCGATACCGCGCTGTTACTTGCAGCACAAGGTGCAACGGTAGCCGCTGTTACCGAGACACGCGCGATCCTGTTGTCACTCATTGATCGGTACGCGGCGCTCACGGGTTTGTATAAGAGCCATGGAGATTATCGTTGGGTGTCTGGTGTTGCGCTCAGTCTGGACGGCTGCTGGCTGGCATCGGTCGACCGACCTCGCGCGATAGGCGACGATCGCCCGGCGCATCTGGTAGTGCAGGATACAGAGACCGGGCGCGAACACTGTCGTGTCCCCATCGAAACACTATTTAGCAGTGTCGCTTGGGGCGAGCGCTGGCTGGCAACCGCTTCACCGGGTAACATCGGCTGGTTACGCTGGGATGAGTGGAAAGAACGGTTTCGAGGCAATACACCGACGCAACTGACTGGTGCGGTGACACCTGACTATCTCGCCTTCTCACCGCCAGGTACGGATTTGCCGTATGGGGAAATGTTGGCGTGGGGCACTCAGTTCGGCGACTATGGACTGATTCGCGTCGGCGATCATGTGCAATGGCAAGGACAGCTAAGCGACGATCGCTCAAGTGACTCACTGACCGGTCTCGCTTGGCTGCGTAATGGCAAACTCTTAACTGCGGAAAAGGGACGGATCCGGGCACGGGGGCTGTCGGATCTGGACTCGCCCCACGATATTGTTGAACTAGATCGCGTTTACTCCTTGTCCTCCGATGGCGAACGGTGGGTAGCCGCCTGTGAACGCGACGGTCAGAGGGGGTTAATGCTGGGCCGAGGGTTGGAGTTCGAGCGATTTATTCTGACTGGACAATATGGTGAACTCGGCGCCGTGTGGGCTGGACCGGCACAGGACCAGTGCTTACTAGTCAGCTCCGGTTCACGCCGCGAGGGCGCCGCTGCCGTGGCGTTGTGGCATACCGAGCATGGGCACAATACCCTGCTGAAGGGTGACGAGGAGCTTTGCCGCGCGATTGCTGCAGATCCCACCGGCCGATTCGTGGCCGCCGGCGACACGAGCGGTCGTACCTGGCTTTGGGACCGTACACGACGAAGCCACCTGGTCGCTAAAGCGCTGCCTAACATTCGAATACGGTGCATTGCTGCGTCTACCAACGGCCAAATTGCATTGGTGACCGAGCACAACAATGTCCGCATCCACGAGCATACTCTGATGACGGAGCCCCTGTGTGATGTATCGCTCGACTTCGCACCTGTTAGGTTGCTCTACTTTGACAGTGGTCAAGCACTACTGGCTTTAGGCGACAACAGCGAGCTGGGTTTGATCAATATGGCTGGCGACGTTCAACCACTGCGCTGGCCTGTGCAATTGGAGTCACCTCTCCAGTGCGCCGCGGCGGCAGACGCAAGAATGATTGCCGCATTGTGCCCGCAGAATAAAATCGCGTTACTCCAGATCGAAGAAACTGAGATAAAGTTAGCCCACATGATCGATGCTGGCGGTATGGTGCTGGGCCTTGCCATCGACCCGACCAGCCAACGTGTCTGTGCCGCGGTAGAACGATTGGGTGTAGATCTTCTGTCCTGGAGTGGGGCATCACCGGAGTCTAAGCCGACCGAATTGAGTGTAAGCAAGTGCATGTTTCCACCGGTACCGATAGCTTTTATTGGGTCGGAGACCCTCGTTGCTGGCGACGGCGACGATCTGTTGTTTTTGCCCGTCATGAATTCCGATGAGATGCTGCATCAATCAGGTCACAATGAACCCGTGAAACACGTTGCTGCCACGCATGACATCGTAGTTTCCACTGCGTGCAATTTCGATGACACTCGGGTTGATGAAGTGCGAATCTGGACCGCAGACGGCCAGCCACTCGGCCCGATAGTCCTGCCTGACACGACGGTGGATCTTGTCCTCCATCCAAATGGTGATAGCGCATTTGCACTGGGTAATTCTGGCCAGTTATGGCAAGTCACATTACAGACGGAAGACTGGATAGCTGCCGCACGTCGCGTAGCCGGTCGCGAGTTAACCAAAGAGGAAGAACGGCGCTTTGGCATTGATGCGTGGCGGTCGCCAGTTTAGGGCGAAACCGGGAAGGCAAGTAGCAGAAAATAGAACTAGTCAGTTTTACTGATATTCTATTATTATTCAGGGCAGAAATGTAGCAGATGTTTTTTTTAGAGGGAATGCCTAGCTGGACTTTTGCTAAAGGGGCTTTTATTCTTGCTATCTGTTGTCGGTTAAACCAGCCGGCCAGGGTAATTGTGAGAAGATGGAAGGATTGTATGACATGGATCATTGCATGAAAAGATTATCCGTAATATCGTCTAGCAACAGTATCATAAGATTCGTTCGAATAGATGCACTCTACGGGATTTTGTTTCCTATGCACCCTATGCCGCCGCCTCAATGTAATCGAGCCCCTCAACCCGCATGAACGCCGACATACCTGATTTCTTCATAAGTTATACGGCAGTCGATTCCTCGTGGGCCGAGTGGGTCGCGTGGACTCTTGAGGACGCGGGTTTTACCACCGTGATTCAGGCTTGGGATTTTCAGGCAGGCCGAAACTTCGTCCAGCTAATGGATGAGGCAGCGACAACGTCAAAACGGACTATCGCAATTCTTTCAGAGAATTATCTCAAGTCTGTGTTCGGTAAATCAGAATTATATGCGGCATTTGCACGCGATCCAGAGAGCGAAGGCCGCACACTGATCCCTGTTCGGGTCGACGAGTGTGATGTAAAAGGCCTCCTCGCACAGATCATTTATGTCGATCTTGTTGGAGTCGACGAAGTGTCTGGGAAACAGAAACTGATCAGCGCAGTCATCAATAAACGAATGAAGCCAGAGATCAAACCCTCATTCCCAGGAGACATGACTGAAAAGCCGAAATTTCCCGGTCCTTCTGCAGATTTAGCGCAACCAAGAACTACGTCACCCGTCAGGCAAGCTGCGGTCATACGTCCTCAAATTGTGCGCGGTATGCGAAAAGCAATCTCGGATGATCTGAGGCTTGAGCAGGATGCTGCTGATACAGCATCGAAACGCTTGCAGCAACTCGTGTTCGCCCTGACTTTCGGCCTGGTAATAGCTATTGTCTTCGAAGGAGTCTTCTATATGGAGCTCCCGTTAATTCAGAGAGTGCCGTTAGCTCTCCTTATCGGATATGTGTTTGCATGGATCGTCGCCAAACCAATCACATCCTTGCTCACAAAACTGCTTAGTGTTCGACGGTGGCTGTTGAGAGGCGCGTGGATCGAAGGATTCTGGCATATTAAGACCTTCGATTTCGGAAGCAGCGAACCAGAATCCACGGGCCTCGTCGAAATGCAGTTTCGTGGTTTTCCCCTCCGTCTCCACGTCAGGATCACGAAGCTAAGATCAGCCGAGACACCGCATCCAACGACATCCAAATCCGAAGAAGCACTACTCAGTGCGAATCTCAAGTATTGGAATAAGTGGAGCTACACGACGAGTGGCGACACAACCACTGGGTATGCGTCCGGGGTGTTTGAAAAGAAGCCACCCAGCGCACCTTTTCCGAATGACTATCAAGGTGTCCTGATCTTTTCTGATGGACGTGCGCAGAAGATGCAACGTGCCATAAAGATTCCGGAAAGCAGGATTCGAGAGCTTAGTAATGCACACGGTGAGCGATGGCGTGACGCACTCCTTCACAATTTGGAGGAATCGCAATTCTAATGAACTTCGAAGAACTTCGTTTTCGTCGCCTCGATTCGGGTGACATATCTGTAGTACTCTCCACCTACTGCACTTATCTTCGAGAGTTCGACTACGAAGTTCTGGAAGATGAGTACCGACCTTTCCTGATTGAGATGCTCGAACAACCGTGGATCATCGGCATGGGTGGTTTTCAGCATCATAAACTCATCGCATTCGTTTTCGGAAACATGAGTTTCAGCCCACTCCTGCGGTCGAAGGCCCTCGATTTGTTCGACGTCTACGTCGATAAGCATCTGCGCGGAGGCGACACTGTGCACATGCTGCTTGGCAACTTATATGTGCACTGTAGGCAACTCGGAATAGAGCGTATCTTTGGTAATGCAGAGCCCACGACCCAGAACTTCTTCCTACGCAAGGGATGGCGCAATAGCCACCAATCCCTAATCATCTACGACCTTTAAGGTGTCTGTGGGTTTGCAAAAAAAATAAATTAGGATCAGAGCATGGTATCTCACTAAATATTAGAAACAATAGAGATCTGTAATATTGCAGGTATACCGCAGCACGTGATTCAACGTGGCAATAATCGGGAACCTTGTTTTTTTGCCGTAGAAGATTATCAGCGTTATCTTCATGATTTGCAGCAAGCGGCTAAGAAAAATAACGTGGCTGTCCATGCTTATGTGTTAATGACAAACCACGTACACTTATTAGAGAAAAAGTGGGGTCAGAGTACAGTTTCCACTAATATTAGGAATAACTGTGCTCTGCCCCCACTTTTGTTTATACCGTTTTTATTCTTAATTGAAAATGTAATTATTTATATCGTAGGCATGATCGCTATTGAAAGAGTCAGCACAATCTCGGGTATATGTACGGCAAAGGCCTGGGAGTAAAAAAGAATCTGGTGCTCGCTTATTCCTGGTTTTACGTGGGCATGAAGCAGGGGCATAAGGAATCTTTTACCAATGCGAATAATCTTCTAGAGAGTCTTGGAAAAAAAGGTTTTGAGGAAGGTGTTAGATATGGCAATGAATTATATTTGCAATAATTAGGACACCCACTTTAGAGAAAGATATTCATCATCTTTGCACGATGTCGTCTTTATTAATTAAAAAGCCAAATTACATCGCAGTCAGCACAGTTAATCAGCGAATAATTATTATTCGTGCTATTCATTGATTGAAATACCAAACTAATGACAGTCGTGGTTCTCAACTGATAGTTGATAGGATTGATATACAAATGAAGTCTGTAATTGAAGCTTAAGGAAAGAACTCTTTACAAGCACGAAGCCCCGGTGTGCGACTATAGCCCAGTGTTTGGCATACTTGTTTGAGCTTGAAGGCAGAACCCACTAATCCTTTGAAAGAAGACTGGTAATGATAATAGTGGGTGGCCTCAAGTGAGACCTGAGTGTAGCGAGGTTTGGGCATGGTTAACTCCTTTAACCGTTTTTTTGTCCATATGTAAATAATATTGTGCTTGATTATATGAGTTGTCAAATATTATTATGGGTGTCTATTTAGATTCTCCAACGCTTTGGCTCAGCATTGAATCTGAATATACATTTTTATATGTTGTTTCTGGGTGGGGTGTTTATCACAACGAAACAAAAGCAACCCGGCTTCATACGTATCAAAGAGCCGATGCTTGATGAGCTAAACAATCTTGTTCACACCATTAGTTGGATGACCTGCGTAAAGCTGGTATGCTGGAATAAAACAAATGGGGGAAGTTCAGCGTGCCCACTAGTTGTGAATATAAAAAACATGTTCAGTACTGGTTCAGGTAGAATCCTATATATTAGGACGTCGATTTCGAATAAAAAGACAGGCGAATATCTAATAATAAAACCAGGGTATTAACCTGTACTTATACTAGGGAGAGGGTATGAAAAATATGCGAATCTTAAGTGTCATTTTGCTGGCTGCCTTGTCTGCTAACTTGCAGGCGTTAGAATATAAAAGAGTCGAAACAGAAATTAAACCAGCAACAAAAGATGATATTTTGGGCTTTTGGTGGTACAAGGGTTTCATGCTTGAACTCACCAAAAACGACGAATACATTCTCTACGACACCCGCTCATATGATCTGGACAAAGCAAAATTCAAGTTACAATTTAAAGTTGTTAAAAACAACTTATTTCATTTAACGGGGAAACTCGGTCGTGATGTTTATAAGGATACTCCGTTTTTATTTTTCTTTAAGGGTGATGTTTTGGTGACATCTGAAATGCCTAATCTCCGACGACAGTTCCAAGGGCCTTTAATTCATAGTAAAAAAGTTTCTCAAAAAGAACTTGCAGACTATAGAGAGTATGTACAAAAAAGACGGAAGCACCAGTCTGAATTAGCCAAAAAAGGTCTGAAAGAAATTCATCCAGCGTATAAAGAATATGTCATCAACGCTGCAAAAAAAGTTGCAATTGATCGATATAGGTGTAAGGAAATAACAAATACTGAGGTATCGACAAAAGATGGTTTACAATATTCAGTTAAAATTGATTGCAAGCAAGGTAAGTCTCTACCTTTTATCTGTTCGGGGGATAAACAGCTTAATCCTGGGGATAGACAGAATCTTTATTGTCAAGTATATGGCCCTCCACCTACGGAAATAAGTCTGTCACCGGATGAAGAGAAAAAAATATTAAATCTTGCTAATAAGCATGCGAAAAAGAGATTCAAAAATTGGCGTTGTCCTAAAATTGGTTCGCCAAAAATTGCAGTTGTTAACAAAAAAGCAGGAGTTGATTATATGGCCAATGTTAAATTCGAATGCTTGGCCGGCGCAATAAAAGGGCAGTCCAATGAAATGTGGTGCCTTAAGTATCCGAACAAGTCTATTACATGTCTCTAGCATGAGCGGAAACTGTGCTCTGCCCCCACTTTTCTAGCCACATACTATCTTCATTTTTGTTCCCTGATAGGTATGGTTTTACTCATTAATTTCTTCATAGAGGTTCAATTCCATTTCTGTTTTGTCGAATATTCAGCAGTTTTTTTGAAAATCTCATATCGATTGCTTGCATCGAGCTGAAACATGGTAGAATAGGCTTGTAGTGCATCTTTTTCTGTTATTCTTATTTTACATTGTTATCTATATAGTCGCTTTTTTGCTCATTTGTAAAGCTGCTATTTTCTGCTTCAGTGAAAATCTCACATATTGCATTAAAATCATTTTGTGTACTTGCATGTAGTGAATGGAAGTACAAGCTCGTCACGGTTAGTAGTACAACATAGATAAGTGTCAGTTTGAATTTACCTGCTTGCATTAATCAGTCCCTTATAGCTAATATCAAGTCTGGAGACATAAGTGACAATAAGGGATTTTTAAGTCAAAATAATAATTTATTGTCCTGCCTTTCAATGGAGTATTGGATTGCCTCATTAATTAATACGCATTATATCAAACTTAAGATTGGGGAATTTTATGAAAACGTTTTTTCAAAGATTACTTATTACAGCTGTTATATCTACCACACCACTACTGGCCAATGCAGATAAAAATGCAGTCGACAAAGTAGAGGGGTCATTATCTGTGATGGTGCTGGGTTCGGGTGGGCCCGTTGCAACAGCAAAAGGACGTGCAAGCGCAGGTTATTTGCTTTTTGCCGACGGCAAGCCACGAATATTAATGGATGTTGGTGGAGGCACATTTCAACGATTAGCCAAGAGCGGCGTTAACATCAAGGATCTTGATATTGTGTTACTCAGTCACCTGCATCTTGATCACACTGCAGATCTTTCGGCAACATTCAAAACTATTTACTTCCATAATAATATTGCACGCAGCTCAGGTGCTATTCCGGCAGACGAGGGTCGCACCGCAGCCATTAATATATATGGACCAAAAGAAACAAGTTATAAAGGTGACAATGGAACAGTTTATCCAAATGGCACCGTTATCTATCCTTCAACGGTAGATTATGCCCATGATCATTATTCTGTTGGACCAACACCTGCCAACCCTACGGCTAAACCTGGTACTGAACGTTACTTGACTGCATTTGTTAATGCCATTAGTGATGATGATGGGCCAATGGGAGCTGGTACTAACGTGAGTCAATTTGCTTACAAAGCACATGGGCTTGAAACAGACTGGAAGAACATCCATACACGCACAGTCATTTATTCTGAAGGTGGTCTGACTATTTCATACATACCCGTTATGCATGGTCCGGTTCCTGCAGTTGCTTATAGAATTGACTATAAAGGACATAGCATTGTCTACTCAGGCGACACCAGCTCAATTAGCCCAAATATGCAAATTATTTCCAATAATGCCGATCTACTGATTTATGACACTGCGATTACAGATACCTTACCTGCCAATCCTTTGTTTCATATTCTGCACACATCACCTACCAGAATGGGGCAGGTTGCCACGGCGGCGAATGTCGGCACGCTGGTACTTTCTCATCTGACACCTGTTACAGATCCGCGCATCAAAGAGATTAAATCAGCTGTTCGGGCTCAAGGTTTTACTGGAAAAATAAAAGCTGCCAAGGATCTACAGGTATACAACCTTGGTGATAAGCATAAGCATAAGCATAAGCACAAGAATAAGCATGATGATTAATATCTGCTGATTAAAATGAATGGGTCAGAGCACAGATTTCTCTAATATTAGCAACAATTGTGCTCTGTCCCTATTTATCTTGATATTAAAAAGGCCGCCTGAATCAGGCGGCCTTTTGTATTCTGAAGTGTGGTTATAACTCAGGGTTATATTAAGCGGGGTCAGTAAGTCCCTGATTAAAATTGCTTAACGAATTTAAACTCCTTTTCCTGTGATTCACCATCGGGTTTGACAGACATTGCAAATGTTAGCTTTTCGCCTTTTTTTACTTTGAAATCACTGATGTAATAGGTTGCACCACGATCGTTTAATTCACGTAATTTCAAACGCAATCTCATTCCTGACATGTAAAATGCATTGCCATTGACGCTGGCTTTAACTGATGTGGGTGTTTTACCTGGTTTGTTTTTATTGACGACCACAGTGACAACAGTCCGTGCTGCGTCGCGTTTGATGCCAATCGCTTTGGCTATATTGGGTTGTAAATGGTCGCTTGGATAGGCAGTAAAGTGAATGGTGTATCCCTTGTATTTGACCTGATTTGCATCATCGGCTAACAGAAGAGGGCTTAAAAATACAAGGCTTAGCATCACCATCAATCGTGTAATGTTGGACATATATCACCTCCGGGGTGATGTGCAGTTATAATTCTGTGATTGGATTAATTTGTGGGTGTATATAAGGTATATTCTAATAATCACCACTTCGCTAATAAGAGTTATTTATGTGCTGGCTCGTGCGCTGGAGATAGGTTGATAAAGGTTGTCTTTTTATACTTAAGGACTAATTTTTAATCTTAACTTATTAAATTCATTGAAAAATAATAAACACGTATTGCCGTGTGGATATTCAATAGACTTTTAGTTAATTATCGGTATTATTAGCCTACTAGTCATAAATCACGACTTAAGGGAATATGATGACAGGCAGGGTAGCCATTCAATTTTCAGAATCCACCTACATTAATAGTCCGCTTAAGGGTTTAGACTCGTATCATGTATGATCTATGATCAGCAGATTGAAGTCAGATATTATTAGTGATTGACTTGGTTTTTCAGGATGAAAATTAACATATATAAGGAATAGAACATGTCAAACGTAACGCTATCAGGTTCAGTTGGTATCGGTGGGAAAAATAATCATCAAGATATATTAAATATTCAGGTTGCATTAAACCAACGGCTTAATCTCATTGCACCCATGACTCGGCTTAAAGAAGATAAGAGCCTGGGTAAACACCCGGAAAAATCCAAGACGGTGGCGGCTATTAAAGTATTTCAGAAAAAAGTGGTTGGTTTTTCTAATGCAGATGGTTTGATAGATGTTAATGGGTCAACACATAAAAAGATCAATTTAACGGTAGCAGCGTCACAATCGCCGAATAGTGATGGCTTACTGACATTCCCGGGTACAAATTTCACCTATAAAAGAACTAAAAAAACTCTGGCTGAATGCCTGGCAACATTGCCTGCCGAGATGCGTGCTGATTTCAAATCAAATATTAGTACAATAATTAAAGAGATGCATAAACTGGGTATTGCGTTTGGAGCTGGCAAAAAATACAAGGCTGGATACAGAACTTTCCAGGAGCAATATAATTTACCTCCTGCTGCTACAAAGGCCGGTCCTGGTGAGTCATTTCATAATTATGGTTTAGCAGCAGATCTTGGTGTTATCGATTGGGTTGATAATAAAGGCAAAAGTCACTCAGATTTCTGGTTGGGTACGATGGATGAAATGTCCGGGTATAAAGGGTTCTCATCAAAAATATGGGCTAAACGGAATTCGTTTAGCGGTAGCAAAGTACATGCGCTGTCATGGGAGATAATACATTTGCAGGCAGTGCCTGCAAAAACCAGTGGCAGGGAAAGTCTCGCAAAATGTCTGAATGAAGCCGCTAAACAAAGTGACTTCAGTTATCAGAAAGGGGCTGGGAAGAGTAAGGTATACCAGTGTAAGGTATCGAAGTCTGCCAAGTGGGTAAATATTGGCACCGCTAAGGAATTATGGATTGGCGCTATCAAGAATGTTACGGCTGCAGATAAAAAAACTATTATTGGTCATATGACCAAAGCTGAAAGTATTGCAAAGACCATTAAGCTTTAAATGTTCCATTACTAATAACTGAAGAGTTCAAATGAAAAAAATAATTGCGTTAATTTTATGTTGCTTGTTTGTGTTTGGTGTTTCGTATGCTGATAACAAATCAGATATTAGTAAAATCAATAAACAAGTCGCTCAGATAGAGAAAACCAAAGCAGGTCTCAGTGTCTTGTCATTAACCTTACAAACAGGTGAGCTCGAATCGGCGCCACCTGAAGTTAAGTATTACTACAAACCCGGTACAACTGACCTCGTTATGTTACAGGTAGCTGTTGGACATGAGATATTTGTAACTAAACATACCTATTATTTTAATAAAAATAGTGTTCTTAAATATCTGAAAGAAACCGTCAATCATCCTGATTCTCCTCCTAAAAAAGCCATTATTTATAAAAAAGATGGTGGCGTCTTATGGGAAAACATAGCGGAACCGGCTGTTAGTGCTAACAAGGCTGTTGAGTTGTTCAAGCTTCATATGCAAACATTAAAGGCATTCTCCAAGTATTAATATTACATAAATAGCGACCTTAAAACTGGGTAACAAATTAAGTGTCGCTTGTTTGACCTGGTATTCGAGAATTTTCCGAGTAAGTTAATAATAGCTTTCGCTAACTATATAAAAATATAACTAGATAGTGATATTTAAGGTTATGTTGATTGGTTTTATATAGTTGGTTGTAAAACCCTGTCCATACCTTCCCTTGTAAGCTAAACCTCTGTAGAAAGCGCTATTGAGTGTCATATGACACGACAGAAATGACCTGTCTTGGTGATGGATGCAAATTGTTTAGAGTTAGGTGACTAAATACGGTATGTTTGCAGGGGTGTGTGTAAATATATTGTAAACAAATTGACTATTTTGGGCCTGGCGGGTAGCAGGCATGGAAACGGAAAGATACTATGTCTTTCTAGTAACAGGTCTGTTAAGGGTGAGACATGAGTGAGCAAGCTGATAAACGTGGTTCCATATTCTCCGCAGTTTTAGGTCGTTTTCAATGGACTCCACCGGGCTGGTTTAGTCATTTCCTTGGATCTAGAAAGAAAAAACCGTTTGTTTTCTGGTCAACCCTGCTGATATGGGTGTTAATAGTCAGTGGCAGCATAGCTACGTATCAATATTTTAAATCACTTCCCGGTCAGGTGATGGTTCAAGCTGTCATTCAGGTTCCTGAGTTACCGGATGCTGATGTGGAAAAACCGGAGCCAGCAAGTCTGATGGTTCGGTTCAAGTATGATTATCGCCAGCTAAAAGCAGATCAGGAACGGCCTACGGGTGAGCCTTCTGTCGCCCGGATTGATCTGGTTGGAAGACAGGTTAAGAAAGGTATCAGTTTAATGCCAGCGATATCGGGTCAGTGGTATTGGGATAATGATCGTGAATTACGTTTCACACCGGATAAGATGTGGCCACCAGGTGTTACTTATAGTGTTAATTTTGATCCCACTGTATTTTCAGGTGAAACACACCTGGAGCGCCAGAAATATGATTTCAAGACATCACCATTTGAAGTTAATCTTGATGAGCTAAAATTTTATCAGGACCCAAAGAACAGTAAAGTTCATAAGGTTGTTTCCACATTGACATTTTCTCATCCTGTGGAGCAAACAACATTCAAACAACATGTTAAAATGAACATGAGACCTTCCGGTTCAGATAAATCAATCATACCGGTAGGTTATGATTATACTGTTACGTATTCGAAAAATCATCGCAAGGCATTTATTCATTCCGCTCCTGTAAGCTTACCACCAGAAACCAATTTCATGACGCTGTCATTGTCTGCAGGCGTGAGTTCAAGTTCAGGTGGTAATCCATCAGCATCCAAGATTGATCAACAGGTTAAAATTCCAGATATCACTAGTTTTTTACGCATTGAAAACAGTCAAAGTCATATTGTTCGTAATGCAAAACAAAAACCGGAACAAGTGTTAACCATTAGCTTTACAGATGCCATATCGCAAAGTGAGATAAAAGATAAGCTGGAGGTTTATCTACTTCCTAAACGTAATCATCGGCGAAAATCTAATTACTGGCGTAGTCCTCGCGAGGTGACAGAAAAAATTCGTCAGAGCTCTGAGCGATTAACATTAAAGCTTATTCCAAATCAAAATTCTGATTCTGTATCATATAGTTTTAAATATGACGCCCCCGTTAACCGTTACATCTATGTTTATATAAAACCTGGTCTGCGCTCAGTGAATCAATATGTCCGTTCATCGATTTATGATGCGATAGAACGGACGGCGAGGTATCCACTTGAATTGGCTATTCAGGGAGATGGTGCTGTGTTGTCTTTATCAAGTTCACGACGTCTGAGTGTGCTTAGTCGTGGAATTGATGCTTATAAAGTAGAGATAGGACGTTTGCGTCCTGGGCAAATAAATCATTTGGTCAGCCAGACGTCCGGTGATTTTAAAACACCTTATTTTGAAAACTATCAGTTTGGTGTAGAGAATATTACACATATCGACAGGCGCTCGGTCACGTTAAATCCAAAACATCCTGCGGAAGCTAATTATTCATCGTTGGATTTGTCTGATTATTTATCCAGGAGCAAAAACAAATTTGGTTTGTTTTTTATAAAACTAATCGGTTGGAATCCGAAAACCAAACGTACTGTTGGTGTGAGTTATGAGCAATTGGTCTTGATAACTGACCTGGGTGTTGTGCTGAAAAATAATTCAGATAAAAGCCATGAATTATTTGTGCAATCTATTCGAAGCGGTAAACCCATTAATGGGGTCAATGTTGGGGTGCTTGGAAAAAATGGTGAAACCGTCTTGTCGGCTAAAAGTGATGCAGCAGGGCATGTTAGCTTTCCGGATTTACGTGGATTCAAGAATGAACGCCAACCCGTGGCATATGTAGTCCAGCACGAAACTGATTCGAGTTTTATACCTTATCAGCGTTATAGTCGTCAGATTGACTACTCCAGATTTGATGTGGGAGGTGCGGTTCACACGTCTAAAGGTATCGGGGGTCTAAAGGCCTATTTGTTTACTGATAGAGGAATATATAAACCAGGAGAGAAAGTGCGTATCGCTGGTATTGTTAGAATGGCAGACTTAAACGCCATTGAGTCTATCCCTCTGGAAATCACAATAAGAGGACCTCGTTCAGGTCGGAGTTTGGTTAAGAAATTCATGCTGCCAGCTAAAGGACTATTTGACTATTCGTATCAAACTGATGTAACAGCCGATACGGGTACATATCAAGCCTATGTTTATCTGATTAAAAATAAAAGTAAAAGACGAATATTATTAGGTTCGCGTAGTTTCAAAGTCGAAACCTATCAGCCAGACACGTTGAAAATTACGAGTCGTCTGAATAACGTGGAAACCAAGGGCTGGCTTAATGCAGATGAATTAACGTTGAATGTGCAGTTAAATAATTTATTTGGCGCGCCCGCACAAGACCGTCGCATAGAAGCTCGTTTACAGGTAAGCCCTAAAGGGTTTCATTTTTCAGAATATAAACGTTACAAGTTTATCGATCCGTTTCGCGGGCAGAAAAAAAACCAGCTTCGTATCGATAGAATATTAGGCGTCAAAAAAACGGATGCTGATGGTAAGGCCATTTTTCCCATAAAGCTGGATGATTTCAACCAAGGTACCTATCAATTAAGTTTGAAAGTAAAAGGTTTTGATCAAGCTGGAGGCCGAAGTGTATCCGCTGCGAATCATGCCTTGATATCACCTATGTCTGTTTTGGTTGGATATAAAGCAGATTCTGATCTGAGTTATATTCGAGAAAATGCGAGCAGCGAGGTGCATTTGATTGCGATCAATCCCTCACTTGAAAAAATTGATTTGAATGATTTGAAAGTCAGGTTAATAAAATATAAAAATATTTCAACCCTGGTAAAACAAGAAGATGGAACATTCCATTATCAGACTGTCCAAACAGAAAATTTGATAAAACAATCAGATTATTCGATATCTAAAACGGGTGAGGTGCTAAAACTTCCCACTGAAACACCCGGCGATTATCTTATGGAAATTGTCGATGCTCAAAGCCTGGCGCTAAGTTATATTAAATTTAGTGTTATCGGTGATGGCATGTTGGACGCGCGGTTGGACAAGAATACAGAGCTGGATCTGAAATTAAGTAAAAAAGATTATAAAGCAGGTGAGTGGATAGAAATGAATATCCGGGCACCTTATACTGGCTCGGGTCTTATTACTATTGAAAGTGATAAGGTCCATGAATTCAAATGGTTCAAAACAACTAAAAACAGTGTTGTTGAGCGCATACAGGTCCCAGATACGCTTGAAGGTAATGCGTATGTCAATATTGTGTTTGTGAGAGACCCTTCTTCCCCTGAGATTTTCACCAGCCCATTAAGTTATGCAGTTGAACCATTCTCAATTGATCGCAGCAAACGAATACTTAATATAAATCTAGACGCTGATGAATTAGTCAGGCCCGGTAAGGCAATGAAAATTCAATATCGTTCCAGTGAGCCATCTAAAATGCTGGTGTTTGCAGTGGACGAAGGTATTTTACAGGTGGCAAGATATCAAACCCCTGATCCACTTGGTTTTTTTATGAAAAAGAAAATGCTGGATGTGACGACCATGCAGATGCTTGATTTGATATTGCCTGACTATAAGTTGCTACAACAACATACAGCCGCAGGTGGTGGGGCGATGGGTGAAGCAATGAAAATGCGTATGATTGCGAAAAACCTGAATCCGTTTAGACGAAAAATCGATAAATCAGCGGTATATTGGTCTGGTATTCTTGATGCCAACAGCGTGAAGAAGAGTGTGAGTTTTACTGTGCCGGAAACGTTTGCTGGTTCATTACGTATTATGGCCGTTGCTATTAATGAAAATGCAATGGGAGCCAGTAGCCGTAGCAGTTTGGTGAGAGGGCCTTTTGTAATTTCACCCAATGTACTGACTCAGGCAGCACCCGGTGATCGATTTCGTATGACAGTTGGTGTTTCCAACCTAATAAAAGGTTCAGGCAAAGGTAAAAAAGTTAATCTGCAGATAAAGACTTCAGCCAATTTGGCGGTGAGTGGATCAGCAAAGACTATTCTGTCTATTGATGAAGATGGTGAGCAATCAGCACACTTTATGTTAGAGGCGCTTGATAAGCCAGGAGAAGCAAGCGTACATGTTAGTGTGGCTTCTGGAGATGAACATGCGAAGCGTTCAGTTAGTCTTAGTATTCGCCCGGCTGTCCAGTATCAAGCCAGCTTTACAGGTGGTTATAGTACCAAAGACAAACAGGATGTGAGTCTGGATCGGTTATTGTATCCGCAGCTGGCTAAACAGAAAATTAGTGCCTCTGCCAGTCCATTGGTTCTGGTTGATGGATTGTCTGAATATTTGAAACATTTCCCTCATGGCTGTACCGAACAGGTCGTGAGTAAAATGTTCCCGGTTGTTGGTCTGTTAAAACACCCGGCCTATAACCAGAATTCAGCTGATAATCGAAAGAAATTTCAATATTTGATGAAGAAACTCTCTGAACGTCAGTTATCCAGTGGCGGCTTTAGTTTCTGGCCTGGTACCAGACAAGTAGCTGAATTCCCGTCTGTGTATGTGATGCATTTTCTCCTGGAAAGTCGGCAGAGTGGTTACGCCGTGCCTGCCTATATGTTTAGTAGAGGGCAGGACTACTTATCACTTATTGCGGAAAAGAATGTGAGGACACTTGAGCAGGCTCGTATTCGTGCGATGGCGATTTATTTATTAACACGACTTGATAAGAATACGACGAATTATCTGGTTGGATTGCACAGCCAACTTGAAAAGCGATTTAAGGATAAGTGGGAAGAAGACCTGACCTCGGTTTATATGGCTGCGACGTATCAAATGTTGAAGAAGCAAAAGGAATCACATAAGTTGGTTAGTCATTACCAGCTTGGGAATAAACAAACAGATGATATGGGTGATTTCTTTTCAGTAACGACACAAGATGCTCAATACGTTTATTTGTTGGCGAAACATTTTCCTGTTCAATTGAAAAAGGTCGGGGGAGACAAGATAAGGCGCTTAGTCGATCCATTGTTCAAGGGTCAGTACAATACCATTTCTGCAGCTTACAGCACATTAGCATTAGGTGCCTATACAGAGCAGTTGCCGATCAACATAAAACACGAGAATATTCAGTTTTCTGCAATAGCCAAGGGTAAAGAGAAGGTAGCATTGGCGACGAAAAAAATGCCTTTGTCTTATGCTATGGTTCCGGTTGGGTCTAATCGTACACAGATTGAGACAAATCAGGACTTTTATTATCTGATGTCACAGTCAGGTTATGATAAATCCATACCTGATAAGGAACTGAGTCAGGGACTGGAAGTAACACGAGCCTATTTCGATTCAAAGGGAACTGATTTGGCTGAGTTTAAACAAGGCCAGGAAGTGACAGTCCGAATCAAGATCAGGGCATTGGGCAAAAAATACCTGAGCAATATTGCTATTACTGATTTATTACCGGGTGGTTTCGAGGTGATACGCAGTTCTGTACCTCGCACAGCGTACGGCTGGAAGGCTGATTATGTCGATGTTCGTGAAGACAGGCTGGTATTCTATGGTAGCTTTGATTCATCTGTTACTGAGCTCAGTTACCGTGCCAAGGTGACATCAGCCGGGACGTTTACTGTTGCGCCATTGTATGCCCGATCTATGTATAACCGTTCAATACTTGCGCATACTGCCGGTAAATCATTAAAGGTTACTGCTTCAGAATAATAGTTAATGTCTAAAAAGAAATGGTACAAGGTAATCAGGTTGCCGTTGCTGCTCATAGCAGCGGCCACCGTGATTTACTTTCTGTTACCTCGGCCTGATCTGTTTACTTATCACGATTATTCTCGTGCCTATTTAGATGCCAATGGGAAATTATTACGCATTAATTTGTCTGGCGATGACAAATATCGTCTTCCAGTGCGTCTTGAAAATGTCTCGCCAATTGTACAGCAGGCGACGATTCTCTATGAAGACCAACATTACTATCAACACCCCGGTGTCAATATTGTTGCTCTGTTTCGAGCATTCTGGACAACCTATATTAAACGACAGCGTGTGGTTGGTGCATCAACCATTGCTATGCAAGTAGCACGTTTACGTTGGAATATTAAAACAAGAACCTTTACAGGTAAATTGTTACAAATACTAAGAGCGATACAGTTAACAAGACATTTTTCAAAGAATGAAATACTACAGGCATATTTTAATCTGGCATCTTATGGGAGAAATATCGAAGGCATAGAAGCAGCTAGTCAGATTTACTTTAAACACCCAGCCTCAGAATTAACACTACCCGAAGCGATGATGCTGGCGGTGATTCCACAAAACCCGAATAAACGAAATCCTACGAGTGAAAAGGGGATGCAGAATATCCTGGAGGCACGCAAACGCCTGTTCGAGCGGTGGCAAAGCAAATATATCGCTGATCGAAATGAGGAATTATTTATGGAATTGTCTTTGCAAGTTAGAAAGCCTGAACAACTACCATTTATTGCACCACATTTCATTCAATACCTGGATAAACAGTTGCCACGTGATACACACGGCACGATCCACACCAGTCTGGATGGTCATCTTCAGCAACAGCTAAAACACCAGCTAAATAACTACCTTAGTAGAGTTCGTGAGAAAGGTATTCAAAATGCTGCTGCGGCGATTATTGATAGTCGAACGATGCAGCTTAAAGCATTACAAGGTTCTGCGGGATTTTTTAATCACGCTATCAATGGCCAGGTGAATGCATTCACTGCAAGGCGATCACCAGGTTCGGCGTTGAAACCGTTTATTTATGCGCTTGCTATGGAACAAGGTCTTATTCACCCAATGACATTATTAAAAGATGCACCCCGTCAATTTGCAGGTTTTACACCTGAGAATTTTGACAAACGATTCAGGGGGCCGATAGTTGCGCAGCAAGCATTGATTACCAGTCGAAATGTGCCGGCAGTGATTTTACAAAGCAGGTTAGGGGATAACAATCTCTATTCTTTGTTAAAGAAAGCAGGGGTAAAAAATCTACGTCCTGAGACTTTTTATGGTTTGGCTCTTGGCTTAGGCGGCGTGGAAGTCAGCATGAAAGAGTTGATTGAACTGTACGCCATGTTAGCTAACGGCGGACTACACCGACCGATTGAAACACTAAAAGTGGAAAAGCCAGAAAAGTCAGCACAACGATTACTTAGTAAAGAGGTGAGTTATCTTACACTTGATATGTTAGATAAAAATCCCGCCCCTGACCGTTCTGGCCAGAATTTATTTAGCGCAACGAGACAAAAGGTAGCCTGGAAAACGGGGACGTCATACGCCTTTCGTGATGCCTGGGCAATTGGCGTTACAGGTCCTTATGTTATTGCTGTTTGGGTGGGTAATTTTAATGGCCAGGGTAATTCGGCCTTTGTTGGGCGCACAGCTGCTGGACCATTATTATTTGATCTTATTGCCGGCTTGAATAATCAGGATGACTGGCAGCAGCGCGAGCACTTCTCTATGAAGCAACTTAATTTACGTAAAGTGGATGTTTGCGCTGATACGGGTGATTTACCTGGGAAATATTGTCCGCAAATTTCACAATCCTGGTTTATCCCGGGCGTTTCACCGATTAAGGTATCGACAGTTTACCGCGCAGTTACTATAGACAACAAAACAGGGCTTCGTGCTTGTTGGTTTGATCAAGCAACCACGCGCAAGGAAATTTATCCATTCTGGCAGTCTGATCTGCTAGTCATTTTTCGTCAGGCAGGCGTTATGCTTAAATCACCGCCGGCCTATCACTCGCGTTGTTTATTAAATGACAAGAGTGCATTTGGGCAATTACCCGAAATACGTTCACCTGATTCAAAACTTATATATACAATACAAAGTGATCGATTATCACGCGAACGTATTCCCATGTCTGCGGTAGTGGATGCAGACGTAAGAAAGCTGTACTGGTTTTTGAATGATAGATTTATTGGTGAAAGTGAGAAGGGTAAAGATTTCTTTTGGAAGCCGGAGCGGGGTAAGTTTACTTTACGTGTCGTTGATGATCATGGTCGCGCCAGTGAAACCCGTTTACGAATTGAAATGGAAAGATAGGTGGTGATAGTCAAATTGTGAAAACCACTCAAACAGCGGTTTTCACACTATTTTATACGCTTGTCTCAGTATTAAAAACTAACGAAGGTAATGACGTTGTTTTGAACAAGATCAAAAATATTCGTATCAATTTGATTGAGTCCATTTGCTTTGGGTGCATTCAGGAATGCCTCTAGATCAACCACGGCAATGCAGTTGAATTTATCTGGATTGGACCTGATAATGCCAATCGATTTACCGTTAGCATTACTGACAGTGACAGCAAGACCATGTGGATCACCAGGGTTGGCCCATGGCGATGCAGTACCGTCTCCGGGGACAGCATCACATACATCGTTATCTGGAATGTTACCTGAATTGTAGTTCCAGCTGAAGGGGCTGGGGTAGACGCCGCCATTACCCTTGGTTTTAGGCAATTCGATTACAGTTAAAGATTTAGAAAATTCAGCCTCACCGAACAGGTAATGTCCAATAGACTCAATCGTTGCACCGGGCATACGATTGACAATGTTATCGAGGTTAACGACCTCATGGGGTGCTGTGAATGTCTTTGTATTTGTATCAAAAACAGCTTGCCCGGTATCAATCGTTACAAAAAGATGTCGATCTTCTTCAGCGAATACAACAATCCCGGTAAGAACGTCAATCGCAACAGCATCGGTTTCAACCCAGTTGCATGGTACTGATGGTGCAACGAGATCCTCGCATGTCACCGTCTTGTCCCAGGTAAAAATTTCATTAGTATCAATGTTAACGATGCGCAGTGCTAATGAAGTATTAATTGTACTGCCATCTTTTTTGGTGAATATGGCTGTATTATTATATTCAGCTGCGATGATTTTATTATGGATACTATCAAAACCGAAATTTTCGTTGATAGGTATTTCGTAGTGACTTTGAACTTTACACGATCCGTCACCATTGACACCGTAACCGACTACGCGATATCCATCATCTGATGAAACAACAAATCGATTGTCACCTGGGTCAACTGCAACGCCACAGTTAAAACAGGCGCCACCACTAAAGTTGGAACGATTTGTAACATTAAGATTGCATTCCGATATGGTAGAAATGTCCGATACATTAAAGGTTTTGAGGTAGGTTTTAATATCAAAAACGGCAACTTTACTGGTTGTGTATCCAATACACACCAGTTTAGTACCGTCGATTGAACAACTGTCCAGATTAAATGTGACATTAGCAGCTTGTGATTTTATTAATTGCGGTGTGCTTTTGATATTTCTAATGACGTTAGCTTGTGGGTTGGCACCTGTGCTTTCAACAACTACTGGCACCACGCCTGTGCCTGTTGGAAGAAATGCAATGATTTCAGTGCCCGTGTTTATTAAGCCAATTCCACCTGATGTGCTATTGATTGTAATAAGTTGTATGGCGACATTAGCCACATTGTTACTGCTATTTGTATCTTCTGCCCAGGTGATATTACCTAGTACATTATAAGTTCCAAGGGTGAGACCTTGAGGAATGATTGCAGAAGCATTAATTGTAGTTGATGCACCTGCTGTTAATGAAGCAATCGTTGTGCTGGCAATGTTATTATCATCACTACTTAGTATGGCATCATTGGATATGAATGCTGACAAAGTAATGTTTGTTGCATCGCTATTGCCCATATTTGTAACGGTGATACTGAGTGATATTGTCTCACCTGCGACCAGGGCTTGTTTGTCACTGGTAATTGCACTCATGGCAATATCAACTGTTTTATTTGGTGTGCCTGGGTTTGGGTTGTTCTGGTTAGGATTCCCCTGACCTGTGTTTGTACTGCCACCACCACCGCATGCAGCGATGAACAAAGGAATTAATAATAGGAAAAATTGCTTCCTGTTCATGATCTATCTCCATATAGACTGAAAAGAAGGGAATTAATACGTGTGAAAACTCAGGTATATGAGGGAGTCTTACTGTAAAGATGAAGATCCATTTTATATCTTAGTTTGCAGCTTCCCGGCTGCCGGGTATCTTATCACTATTGAATGTGAGCAGCAATATTGTGATTTCATAACAGGTATCAATGTAGTGTGATAGCGGTATGTAAGTATAGTAGTACTTACCTTGTTCTATTTTCTATACTGGTAAGAGTGAGTAGACATGATGTTGTTTTAAAGTGACGGTTACATAAATACGCCAGCAGGTGTATAGCTTAGTCCTGGAAACACGGTATTGATATCGGTGCCGCCCAGTCGTTTAGTGAGTAGTTCACTTAATACCATTCGCAGGTCAGTTGTAATTTTAAGATCTTCATTCATTTCCAGATCCTGGTCACGCAGCCCTGGCCAGTCACTGAAGACCTGACCGCCATTGACGCCACCCCCGATTGCATAAGCGAGTGAGCCGGTACCGTGGTCGGCACCTTGTGATGCATTCTGTGCAACCCGACGACCAAATTCCGTGTGAATGATAATAGTGATGTTTTGCATTTTATTGCCCATGTCAGTATGAAAAGCACTAATAGCGCCTGACAGTTCTGAGAGGGACTGTTGAATATAGACAGGTAGATTCTCATGGTGGTCCCATCCACTCGAGTCAATACAGATTACTTCAACAGGTAAGGTGGATTTAATTAATTGTCCTGCCTGTTTCATTTTTCTACCAAGGTCTGTTACAGGATAGATGGCACCGTTATCGGGGTTTATGCTACCTGGTTTTGCGATTGAAAGTTCATCGACTGCAGAGAGTGCTGCCTGTGCCGTATTAGAAAAAGGTATCGGACTACGAAACAGATTGTTTAATATGTCAGGGTATCCTGAATCGATAATTGCCTGGTCAAATCCAAAAGAGCTGATATCACTAATAGCCAAAGGGTCATCTGCACCGGTTAATGTGACGGGTACATTTCCGCTGATTGATAACACGCGAAATGCTGATGTTTGAGGCGTTGTATTCAGTGACAGATGTCGCCCGAGCCATCCAGTGTTGGGTCCTGTTTTACTGGTAACGCCACGTTCAATAAGCCCTTGGGCGCTAAAATGAGAACGTGATCCATGTGGCATGCCAGTCGCATGAATTAATGCCATTTCACCTGCATCATATATGGGTTTGAGTGGTGCCAGAGCAGGGTGTAAGCCATAAAATCCATCGAGGTCAATGGCTCCATTGGTATCACCAGGCAGTGGTACAGCAATGTTAGGGCGTTTAATGTAATACTCTGCATCGCCATGGGGTGCGACTGCATTCAGACCATCTGCAGCACCTCTTTGAAAGATGCAGATGAGGATGTCCTGACCATTGTTCGTGATTGCCATGATAATGTCCCTATCGAAGTTGAAAGTAGGCCGAGCTAATTAGAACGGCTGCTATGAGTGGTGAAAGTTGGTCGATTACTGATGGTGATAGAGTGGCGTTGTCGGCAAGTCCCGTTTCATTTGTTAACCATTCCAACAGATAGCTTTCATCTTCGCTGGAAATTTCTCGCATCAGAATTTTATTTGTTAATGCGTCAAGTATCGTGACCAGGGTATTGGCATTGTTGAGCATTAGATTGTAATTAATTTGAAAGACATTAATGCCAGGGATAATATTCGCATAACTCAAAAATGATAGTCGCCAACGATTTAACAGACCGCCTGTACTACCCCAGTATGCTTGAATATCTGGATAACCATCGGGTGTAGGCCAATTAAAGGGTATCTGCCCCAGGATAGACTGGGCACCGACAAATAATACACCATCATCTGTTGGATAGTTGGTGTCAGGTGCGAGTGCGCGTAGTGTGCCTGCGAGGTACTCGGATGGGCGACAGAGTTTGAGGTCAGATGTGTTTTGAAATGCATTGCTTGCAAATAAGGCGCGTAATGTTTGTTTTATATCACCATTCGAATTAATGAATGCTGTGCTTACAACATTAATACTGGCCTGGTCGGGTTGATCGCTAATAAACCGGCGGCACAGTTTGGTCGCGATAAACTGTGCTGTCGATGGATGTGCTGCGAGAATATCCAGCACCTGATCACCATCTGTTTTACCACCATTTGCAGCAATATTATTTTGCAGGACAACTTTTGTATTGTTATCGTGGATTGCCGGGATGAATACAAAATCACCCGGGTTGCCATTCGAGTCGCCAGGAAAGCGAATAGACCAACCCGTAAAACATCGCGCTACTTCCTTAACGTCAGTTTCTGTATAACCTCCATTCACGCCCAGTGTATGAAGTTCCATTAATTCACGTGCGTAATTTTCATTGGGTGCTGCAGCCTGATTAAAAAAGTTATCAAGGTAAAACAGCATTGATGGGCTATTGGCTGAAGCATGCAGCAGATCGCGGAAATTACCTAATGCATTAGCCCGAATTACATTTATGTCATCTGTTGGTTTAAGGGTAGGGCCTAGTCCATTAGTTAATTGAATATTAAAGTGGTCACTCCAGAATTCTACCATTACTTCATACAATTGACGTTTACTAAAAATTTGACGGTATTGAGTGGCGCCAATCATGTCAGTGTAAATTGCTTGTGTATTATCTGGAAAACCTGCATGCAACTGAGAAGGTGTTTGAAAGGCAAGTGGGAATTTGGCTTGTATGGTGCTTTCCAGGTTACCATCATTTATATTCTGGTAATCCAGTTGTTGTTCCAGATAGGCATTGATACCGATACTATTGATGGCATTTAGCTCATCTCTATGCACACCAAAACTGGTGCGTTTTAATGTCGTGTATTCGGATGATGCCGCCGGGATTTGGGCAACTGGCGTTCCTCCGTTGCCGCCGCCACCACAGCCCGGCAGGGCTGTTGACAGGGCTGAATAGCCGATCCCTTTGCCAATTAAGGTTAAAAACTCACGACGAGTGTGCAGGCTATTGAGTATATTGCTTATATTATTGTTTGATTTTTTCTGCATATTTTCCAGTCCTGGGTGTTCTTATATAAGTCCTTATTAACGTGTATGATATTACGCATATCACTAACGTTTAGTGATGTGATACTCAGAAAGGTTTACTTGGGAAAGTAATTTTTTTATTATTTTTCTTAGTGCGACTTTTCGGTTCATGTTCACTACTAACCATTCCGTGCGGCTATTTAAAGCTTTGGGAAACTAACATAATGTTGATAACAATTAAAAATAAGTTGTTTACGAGGTTAAAATATTTTGTTTTTATGGTTGTGACGTCGTTGTTATCTGGCGTAAGTTATGCAGATCAGCATACACTGCCTCCCATGGCTGATATCCATCTGCATTATAACTGGAGTCAGGAAGAGGTAACAACTCCTGAAGATGCCGTTAAACAGCTGAAAAAATATAATGTCACGTTAGCGGTCGTTAGTAGCAGGCCTTCTGAATATGCCCTCAAGTTACGCCAGGCTGGTGGTGACTGGATCATACCTATTTTTAGCCCGTATTTTAAACCCGGGATCAAGGAAACCTGGTTTATTTATCCTGAAGTCTTGATACAAGCACGTAAAGCACTTGCTTCAGGTCAATATAAAGGTATAGGCGAAATGCATTTAATTCCTGGTATGGGCCCAAGACGGGATAACAAAATAGTCCAGGGTTTATTTAAACTTGCAGCCGAATTCGATGTGCCAGTGTTGATTCATACCGATGCATCCAAATACGAATATTTTTTACCCATTTGTCGTCAGCATGACAAAGTTCGTTTTCTGTGGGCGCATGCTGGCGGCATATTATACCCGGAACATATAGGGCCATTAATGTCGAAGTGTCCGAATGTATCGGTTGAGCTATCAGCACGCGATCCCTGGCATTATGGCAATTTTACCGATGCTGACAATAATCTTCCTGATGATTGGAAGGCATTAATCATAAAATACCCCAGGCGTTTTATGGTAGGTACTGACCCAGTCTGGAATGCACAACAAACTTACCGTTGGTATGAGGCAGATGAAGGATGGAAGCACTATGGCAAGCTTAATTTGTATCATCGTAACTGGATGAGCCAGTTGCCGGATGATATTGAACGAAAAGTTCGTCTGGCTAATGCCATCAATTTTTTTCGCGTAAAGTGATGGTTAAATCTAGATTTGTTAAGTTATATTGACCGAGATCAATAGAAATTGACACAGAAATAGATGATAGTGAGCTTAGGTTATTTTTTCTTAGATAAATATGGCGCAAGCGTTGTGGCAATTACTGGAATACCCGCGTGATGTGATGAAAGCACACATCATGTTGTCGGGTTGTGCCCAGCATGGCATACATGATCAAAATTGTCATGAATGTGTTTTATGTCATGAGCATACGTCGTGCAAGTGGATTCAGGAATTAGCAGGTAACTTGTCAGAAGAGAGGCAAGTGAGTTTTTTGGAATATGCGTTGGACAACATGATATCTCATGTTGGCACACTGGATCATAAGATCTCTACCTGCTCATGTAGCAGTTGTTTATGGATTTCTAATGCAATGCAAACCTACAGTGATGTCCTTATTAAAAACGATAATAATGAGTACGAAGTCAATCCTCCCTTGTAGTATTATCATTTCCAGACAGATCCGAAACAATAGCATAGTTAAGCACCGTTCATTTTAGCTAAAATCAGGCGTATGTGGGATAAATGCGTATGAATAGTGATAAAAACTAAGGTAATATAAAGTTCAAAACGAACAGGATTTAAGCGGATGACAAAAATAATAAGTGCTTTACGTGAAGAGCTGGATAACCCTCAACAATCTACTCAACTCGGATCAGGCTGGTTTAGTGGTGTTAGTGCATTATTTCTGGCACTGCTGTCGTTTGGTTTAGTTGCATGTCTGCGTTACCCTGAGATCCTGACAGCAAAAGAAGTTCGTGAAATTATCAATGCAGATTTTGCTCGTTACGGTTTGTACCTGTTATTAATAACAGGTTTCTTGTTATCGGTCATTAGTATGGTACTGCGTGAAAACCGGATATTCGGCCTGACAGCTATTTTTCTCATCCTGGTTAGCAGTATTTTCGTCGGCATCCCTGTTAACCAAGTTGTGGGTGATCATCTGTTTATCGCCTTTAATCTTGACTGGTTTATGTTGAATCTTGTGTTTACCGGTATTATTTTTTTACCACTTGAACGACTTTTTTATAGAATTCCACAAGCTACGTTCAGAACAGAATGGCGTGAAGACCTATTTTATTTCTTTATCAGTAGTGTTTTGGTACAGACGTTGACGTATTTATCGTTAGCACCATCGAATGCGATTATCGCCTATATAACCGAGGCTGAGTTCAGGAGTTTGATTGCAAGCCAGGCAATCTGGTTACAGATCCTTGAGATCATGGTATTAACTGATTTAGTTCAATACTGGGTACATAGGGCATTTCACCGCATTCCATTCTTATGGGGTTTTCATTCGGTACACCATTCTGCCCAAAAACTGGACTGGCTGGCAGGTTCGCGAATGCATTTTGTTGAAATAGTCTGTTTGCGCGCACTTACTGTTATACCGATGTTCGTATTGGGTTACAGCGAGCTTGCGATACAGGTATACCTGTTAATAGTGTATATCTATTCCACCTATATCCATGCGAATGTCCGTTTTGATATTGAGTGGCTAAAGCCTTTTGTTGTCACCCCTCGATTCCATCATTGGCACCATGGTGTTGAAAAAGAAGCCGTGGATGTTAATTTTGCTATTCATTTTCCAATCTTTGATAGATTGTTCGGAACTTATCACATGCCCAAGGGACGGTGGCCCGAAGGTTATGGCGTCGGCGGTCATCCGGTCCCATCTGGATTCGTTCGTCAATTTCTTTATCCATTCAAAAAACCCCGATAGAAACCATCACTTGAAAATGTACATATAATGTATATTATATGTACATAAGATGTATATTGAACGTAAATATTATACTATCTAGATATGATTAATTTTTCATTAACCTATTGTATTTTATATTATTTATAGGTTTATACTGCTGCTGGCATAGAACTTGTACTTACCTGTTTGTGATTAATTAACTTTCAGGAGAGAACAAATGTCTATTTTTAAACGATTAAGAACCACGATTACTGCCAGTGTCGATCAGATGGTTGGCGATATTGAAAATCATGATGCAGTTGTTGAAGTAGCGATAAAAGAGGCGCGTCAAGCAGTCGCAAAATCAAAAGTCAGGTTGGCCCGACTTAAATGTGATGGCGGTAAGCTCAAACGTAAACGTGCTGAGCTGAGTATTGCAGAAACACAATGGCAGGAACGCGCAAAAAACAGTGCTGAAAAGGATGAGAATAGAGCGATTGAATGCATGCGGCGACGAAATGAATGCCGTAAGCACATTGTTGATATATCAGAGGCTATCAGCAAGCATGATGCGCTGGAGTCAAGATTGAGTGTCGATATCAGAACTGCAGAACAAAAAATAGGAGAGATGACACAGCAACGTAACTTTATGCGTACACGTGAATCGGCTGCAGAAGCGTTGACCTCTATAGCAGACCTTGATGAAAACATGGTCAATGAAACATCAGGCGCATTTGAACGATGGGAGGTCAAAGTCACCGGATCAGAACTTGAAGCCGGCATATCAGATATGACTATCGAAGACAGTCTTGAGCAGGAATTCATTAATACCGAAGAACGTGATTCCCTTAAAGCCGAGCTTGCTGATTTGATTGAGGGGGACAAAAAATGAACACCGGGAATCAAACAATTGAAGTCAACCATGTTGATGATTCAATGATGAGAGAGCAAGACGAGATAAAAAATCGTTTTGCCATATTGCCAAAGATATTACGGGCTCTGGGTGCAGTCACATTGTTGGGTTCTGTCTCACTCTTTATGTTCCAGGGATGGGAGAGTGGTAATGATATTTATCGATATCTGTTACTGCTTGCCCATACTGTTGCTCTGGCCGTGATTGGAATCATGAGTGGTCGTTATATCAAAGAGAGTAAAGGTGCCCGATTGCTTGTCGCACTTGCTTTGGCATCAATACCAGCCGTGTTTGCTATCATGGGTGGATTCGTTTATTCGCAGTTTTCCATGGATAATCTTAATATCTTGTATCCGGGGTATGCGCACTGGCAAGTTGATAGTCCCTTGGTAGCGTTAATCACTATCGCAGGTTCTATTGCAGTGTTATTACCGGTTATCTGGTTGGGGTTTATGGTGTTTTCGAGAAAAGCCGCGGGCAGATTCACCTTTGTTTTTCTGTTAACCAATGCAGCAATGTTAATACCACTGCGTGATACATCGATCATTGGTTGGTTGGTATTGGCTCTGGTGGCGCTGGTAATGACAAGCAACGGTTGGGCTAAACGAGACGATTCCAGTTTGAAAACGAAAGAAGGGTTGTTGGCACGTGGCTTGCAGTTCTTACCGTTAGCCGTGATCCTGGGTCGAGGTATGTCTTTATATGCTGGTGATATGTTCCTGATTACTGTCTTGTACACATTAATATATGTGGTACTGCGTCAAATGGAAAAAATATTTACAGGTGAAAAGAAAATACAAGTGTGGTTGGAAAGGGCAGCACTCTTACCGGCGTATGGCATGAGTGTTGGTGTAACCGGGATTGTATTAAAGACATTTTCCTTGCCAGCAGCTTTCGCTATACCTGTTTTCGCTATCATGCTGGCGGCACTGGTCATGGAGATTGCTTTGTATTCTGAACATTCAACTGTGACCTATCGTCGCCTGGCGGCTGCGACAGTAACACTTGGTATGCTTGCTAACCTGATTTTGTTTGGTGGCGTAGTTATGGCTGCAGTGTGCCTGATTCTGGGTCTGGCTGTACTTGTATATGGCTACATGATCGAGTCACGTCTGGTGTTTCTGTTAGGTGTAATAACCTTACTGACAGGGATTGGCTATCAGGTTAGTTATGCCGTTCAACTTTTTGATTTGGGTAGTTGGGCTAGCCTGGCATTAATAGGTGTAACAGCAATTCTGGCGGGTTCTGTCATCGAAAGACATGGTGATAGAATTAAAACCAGTGTAAAGAACTGGGGTAGACAGTTCCAATCCTGGGACTATTAATCACAAGGCCGCGCTTTTTGCGCGGCCACCCCTTTTTTAAACATAGTCATTAAGAATAATTAATATGAGCAAACAAAAAAAACTTGATAGTGAAACGCGGCAATTTTTTAAATTACTGGCCGATGTTATTTTTTCCAATCCATTCAGTTTTGACAAAAAGATGATTGAGGATGTTATAGGTCGTACGATAGATGAACAGTCAGATGAACATCATTATCTTGCGCTAATGCCCTTTTTAAAAATGCATCTGGATAAGCTGGATGCACAGGGTATAAATTCGATTGCGACGGTAAATGTTAAAGACAAAGTTTTGTTGGAATATGCGTATCGATTTGAAGTGTATCATGAGTATGTTGATGAATTTGAGGAGCTGATAAAACGTCAACTCGCACAAGGCAGTGAGCCGGTAACAGTTTGGTTTGCAAAACCTTTGATCAAGCAGTTAATTAATCGTGGTTTGTCTGAAGAAGATGCACTGCGCAACCTGGCATTATTTTACCAACTGCGAAGGGCCTACTATTTTATCGAGCAATCTTTATCAGGTAACGCGCCTTGTATGCAACATTTACGTCATTCCTTATGGAATCATGTTTTTACCTATGATGTGCGTCTGTATGTGGACCATCTTTGGGACAGGATGGAAGACTTTTCTACATTATTGCTTGGTGAAACAGGAACCGGTAAGGGAACAGCAGCAGCGGCTATCGGACGATCAGGATTGATACCATTTGATATCAAAAAAGGTTGTTTCAGTACCAGTTTTACGGAAACCTTTGTAGCCATCAATTTATCCGAATTTTCTGAAAACCTGATCGAATCAGAGTTGTTTGGTCACCGTAAAGGCGCGTTTACTGGTGCAATAGATCATTATAAAGGCCTGTTTGAGCGCTGTAGTAAAAATGGTTCATTATTTCTTGATGAGATCGGTGATGTGGCGGTACCCATTCAGATCAAGTTGCTGAATGTGTTGCAAGACAGGTATTTTACACCGGTTGGTAGTCATGAATCACATCGGTTTGAAGGCCGTGTTATTGCGGCAACGAATCAAAGCCTGGATGATTTACGACAGCAGGGGCTGTTCAGGGATGATTTTTATTATCGGCTGTCATCTGATGTCATAGAGGTTCCGACATTAAGACAAAGGCTCAGGGAAACGCCATCTGAATTATGCCAGCTTGTCGACTTGTTATTGTTGAGGTTGACTGGGAAAAGGTCTGATTCGTTAACTAACAAGATAATGGATTCATTATCACTAAATCTGCCGAAAGATTATGCCTGGCCAGGTAATGTTCGTGAACTGGAGCAGGCAGTCAGAAGCATTATCCTGAGTGGTGAATATAAGACGGCAATCAATATATCGGAAGAAGAAAATGACTGGTTGAGTCAGGTTCCCTGTGGACAAATTACAGCACAGGATTTACTCGCGCATTATTGTAATATGTTATACAGTCAAACAGGTACCTATGAAGAAGTTTCTGAGATCACGGATATGGATCGCAGAACAGTTAAAAAATATATCGAAATGGTAAATAAATGAGCTCTCACAATAGAAAGAGCGAAAGGACAGGGGTGTTACATGGGGTGGTTTAAGTCATTATTGCGCTGGTTGTTGATTAGTCTATACAAGGTTCGGGTCAAAGGGCTGGAAAATCTGGATGATCTCGGTGACAGAGTGATTATTGTTGCTAATCATACCTCTTTTCTTGATGCTGTATTGCTGGGCGTCTTTCTACCCGAGAAATTAACCTTTGCAGTCAATACGCATATTGCTAACAAATCTTACCTTAAGCCGTTTTTTAAACTGGTCAAGATATTTCCAATGGATCCAACCAATCCCATGTCGCTTAAATCATTGGTGCGATTTGTAAAACAGGGAAATAAAGTCGTTATTTTTCCTGAAGGCAGGATTACCGTAACAGGCGCCTTAATGAAGGTTTACGATGGAACCGGTCTTGTAGCTGATAAAACGAAAGCAACCATTGTTCCAGTCAGAATTGAAGGGGCGCAATATACACCATTCTCGCGACTTAAAGGCAGGGTACGTTTACGATGGTTTCCCTCAATTGAATTAACGGTTCAACCAACTCACGTTATATCACCACCCGATGATATTCGTGGTCGTAGTCGGCGTAAATTTGCTGGCAGACAGCTGACCGACATTATGTCTGAAATGATGTTCGCTACCAGTAATTACAAACGGTCATTATTTCAGGCATTACTAGACGCGAAAAAAATTCATGGTAGAAAGAAGGCAATTCTTGAAGATATAGAGCGTAAGCCACTTAGTTATAATCAGTTAATTTTAAGAAGCTTTATACTGGGTAAAAAAGTTGAAGCTTTTAGTTATCGTGATGAGAATATAGGGGTGTTATTACCAAGCGCTGTCAATACCGTTGCAGTTTTTATGGGCTTGCACGCATTTGGCCGTGTCCCTGCCATGCTTAATTATACAGTCGGTGCGGGGGGGATGATCAAGGCTTGTGAAACAGCCCAGATTAAAAATATTATTACATCCAGACGGTTTATCAAACTTGCCAAGCTGGATAGTGCAGCCGAACAGTTGAGTAAAGTAGCAACGTTACATTATCTGGAAGATGTTGCGGATGGTATTTCAGTTCTTGATAAATTAAAAGGCTGGGTAGCCAGTCGTTTTGCTGAATTTAATTACCGTCGATTTGCAGAAAATGTTATTCCAGATGATCCTGCCGTTGTGTTGTTTACATCGGGATCTGAAGGAACGCCTAAAGGCGTCGTGCTTTCACATGCTAATCTGCTTGCAAACCGGGAGCAATTAGCTGCCCGAGTAGATTTTACCGGCCATGATATTATTCTTAATGCACTGCCTATGTTTCATTCTTTTGGATTGACAGCTGGAACCTTATTGCCGTTATTGTCTGGTATGAAAGCATTTTTCTATCCATCACCATTACATTATCGTATTGTTCCTGAAATTTCCTACGACATTAATGCCACAATATTGTTTGGCACGAACACGTTTTTATCGGGTTATGCACGTTTTGCACATCCCTATGATTTTTATAGCGTACGTTATGTATTTGCAGGGGCTGAAAAATTACAGGAAGACACCAGGCGCATATGGTCAGATAAATTTGGTGTGAGAATATTTGAAGGTTATGGCGCTACTGAAACCAGTCCCGTGTTGGCTACGAATACGCCAATGGAAAATTGTCCTGGTACAGTCGGTCGTCTTATGCCGGGTATTAAATCTGAACTGGAAGCAGTACCGGGTGTTGATACCGGAGGACGACTATATGTCAGTGGTCCAAATGTTATGCTGGGGTATTACCTGCATGACAATCCGGGCATCCTGGTACCGCCAGTTTGTCAGTATGGTGATGGTTGGTATGATACTGGTGATATTATTGACATCGATGAATCCGGTTATTTAAAAATTTGTGGTCGTGCAAAACGTTTTGCCAAAATTGGAGGTGAGATGGTTTCACTTGCGGCAGCAGAAGAACTGGCTAATCAGACATGGCCAGAACAACAACATGCGGTTGTTGCTGTACCTGACCCACAAAAAGGTGAGCAATTGGTATTGTTGACAACTTTCGCTGATGCCTCTCGCAGCGACCTTCTGGCGCAGGCAAAAAGTCAGAGTATTGGTGAAATCAATATCCCAAGAAAGATAATTAATATCGATAACATTCCATTGTTAGGTACTGGAAAGTTTGACTACAACACTATTGATCTTGTGGTCCGGCAGGAGATGGGATTGTGAATCGCAGTATATTCGCATTATTGCTTGCACAGTTTTTTTCAGCCTTTGCGGATAATGCGATATTGTTTACTGTTATTGCGATTGCCCTGCAAGATGGTCAGTCAGATGGATGGTATATACCCGCACTACAAAGCGCTTTTCTGATTGCCTTTGTTGTTCTTGCCCCCTGGGTTGGGCCGTATGCCGATAGAAATTCAAAACCAAAGGTGTTGATCTACGGAAATATTTTCAAGGCTCTGGGAGTTTTGTTAATTATTTTTTCGGTTGAACCTATTGTGGCTTATGCTGTTATTGGTGTGGGTGCAGCAATATATGGTCCAGCCAAGTATGGTCTTTTACCAGAGCTGGTTGGTCATGAACAACTGGTTAAGGCAAACGGCTGGATAGAAGGTTCAACGATTCTGGCTATCATCCTTGGAACCGTAGTGGGTGCTAAGTTGGCTGATTGGTCTGTCCAAGGTAGTTTGATTTGTATCTTTATCACTTATATCTTCTCAATAGCAGTAACCTTTTTCATGCCAAAATTACCCGCGAGAGGGGCAGAACGTGTCAGTGCATTACCTAATTTCATGCACATGATGAGAGGTTTCTTTGAAACATCCAGAGCCCGGTTTTCAATGTTAGGCGCAAGCCTGTTCTGGGGAGCTTCAGCTGTATTACGCGTTTTACTGGTTGCCTGGGCACCAATAATTTTGCATACGAAAAGTGCAAGTGATGTGGCTGAGTTGACACTGTTTTTGGCAATCGGGATTATTGTTGGCGCAGCACTCGTTCCCCGGCTTATTCCCATTGAATATTTGAGAAGGGCGCGTTTGGCAGCTTACATGATGGGTGGTTTTATACTGGTGTTATCCTTTATGGATATGTTATGGCCAACACGATTTGTATTATTTATTATTGGATTGTCAGGCGGGTTGTTTGTTGTGCCGGTCAATGCTGCATTGCAGGAGATTGGTCATAAAACCATTGGTAGCGGAGGTGCGGTTGCTATTCAGAATTTCTTTGAAAATCTCGCCATGCTGATTGCTGTCGGTTCGTACACTTATGCTTCTGCCCATGGTGCGCTTCCTGTACCGTCTATAATGGTATTAGGTGTTGTCGTTATTATTGCGACCGTTATCGTTTCATGGCATCTACCGCCTGATCCGAATAAATCATGAAGTATGGTATTTTTTATTGTGCCTGTTTCAATGAGAATAAATATTCCTGAATACCATTAGCCTGTAACACGGACCGCTTAACCTTGAATGGCTTCATGTATTTGTGTAAAGCATCCTGGTAATACATCGGGCATTCGGTCTTGTCACCTATATTATCATTTTGCATCAATACATTGTTGTGTTGGATGATGCTGTATCTGCCAGGTGATGCAGGCATTAATCTTGATGTGTGTATGTATGCATGAATGATGATTTTTTTATTAGTATGTTGCTCAAGAAACTGTATAAGTGAAGAAAGTATTTCGGGTTGTAGATAATTAGGTAAATCCCATAACAATACAATTCCGATTTTATTTTTTTGATGTTTATATAAACTCAGTGCTTTTACAAAAGCCCGGTTAAGCTTGTTAATAGTATTAAGTTTATCGGTCGTCATTTCACATAATTCATCCATGCTGTCACAGATGTGAATCTTGCAATGGTAATTATTGAAGTATTCTATGCTTGTACTATTGGCAGGACCTATATCCAGGATTTCATAAAATTCATCCTGATTTATTTTAGATAACACATCGAAAAGGAGAGGGCTATTACTTTCGTAAGAATTGCCCTCAACCGGTTTTAGCGATATTAATGCCATATGCTTATTACGACTTTGATAATCATATGCGTGTAGTCAATTAGCGGAAAAATAATTTACGCGCTTATACGATTGGGTTTTTCTTCAGACGCCTTGGGCTTACGGTCAGATGTGTGGGAAACACTTTCTATCTTTCTTGGCTCCATCTCAATGCTACCTTTAAACAATGCGCCATCTTCGAGAGTGACTCGTGGTGATACGATGTTGCCATGAACATTCCCGGACTGTTTAATGATGACTTTTTCGTCACCATTCATATCACCATTAAGTTTACCTTCGACGACGATATTGTTAGCGATAATATTGGCATCGACATTGCCATTTTTTCCTATCGTTACATCATGGCCTTTCAAGTCGATGTTGCCTTCTACATTACCATTTATGATCAGGTTTTCTGACCCTGATACATCACCTTTGATATGTATAGTTTCGCCAATTGCAGCCACCGTTTTTGACTCTTTTCCAGATTTAGTATCCATTCTATCTACCTCTATTAATTCTTCCTTATGCTGGGTTTTAATTTTGCTTGTAACATTTTCCCTGATTTGTTTCATATCTATCATTTATTACTCCATTCATTCCTATCCAATTGTGCAAGAAATTCTGTGTCCGCATTATGCTGAATATAAAAAGCCAATACTTGAACTGGATCACAAGCTTATGAGTATTTCACCAATAATTAAAAATAAAAACACGATATTTCTTGCGTGTATGAATAAGCAAAACAATGTAACAATGCGTTCTAACATTTTTGGGTAATAGCCGAGTATTTCATCACTATTTTCTTATTCAGATATCAGGTTTATTGAAGTGGCCGGTTTGACTACAATGGTGATATGCAGCTTCGATGTTAGCCGCTAATAAATTGATCGCCCAAGCCTTGAATAACACTCTAAACAAAAGGCTATGTAACACATTGTTTATTATAGCATTAATTGTAATGTGTTGATCGATAAGCAAGAATGGAATAGTTGCCGGTATACCGTCGTCTACAGTTAATATAATTGATGTTAAATTGTAAAATATTGTTAGAATATGTCTTTGATTTACTATAATTTATTAAAATAATTACTCAAGGGGGGGTACGATGATCAAGGTTATGCTGGTTGATGATCATGAGCTGGTTCGAGCTGGCATCAAACGACTGCTTGATGACATTGATGGCATAGAAGTGGTTGATGAGGCTGACTGCGGCGAAACTGCCATTGATAAAGTACGCAAGCAAAAACCTGATGTTATTTTAATGGATGTTAATATGCCTGGCATTGGTGGTCTGGAAGCAACACGCAGGATCATGCAGATCGAACCTGATTTAAAAGTTATTGTTGTAACAGTGCACGCGGGTGAGCCATTTCCAACGAGGTTACTTGAGGCTGGTGCGGCAGGATACCTTACCAAGGATTGCGGGCAGGGAGAAATTGTAAAGGCCATTCATTCTGTTAGTGATGGCTCCCGGTATATTGGTTCTAATATTGCACAAAAAATAGCCTTGTCAATGATGCCAGGGGCAAACAAATCACCCTTTGATTCACTTTCACAACGTGAAATGCAAGTTATGTTGATGGTCACCCAAGGTCAAAATGCCCAGGAGATCTCTGACAGACTGTGTTTGAGTCCCAAAACGATCAGTACATACCGACACCGTTTGTTTGAAAAACTGGACGTGGATAATGATGTCGAATTAACGCGCTTAGCCATATTACACGGAATGATAGAAAGCGGATTGAGCGCTTAATATTAATTGTAACTTTTATACTTTGACTAAAGGATGAAGAATGGCTGACGCACGTATACGTGCCCCGGAACTGCCCGATACTCTACAATGGGTTAACACAGAAAATCCTGTCAGGCTGGCTGACTTACGTGGCAAAATCGTGTTGCTGGATTTCTGGACATCTGGCTGTGTCAATTGCATGCACACCATGGAAGACTTGCGTTATCTTGAAACTAAATACAAAGATAATATTGTAATCATCAGTATTCATTCTCCAAAATTTCCTCATGACAAGGAAATAAAAAATGTTATCAAGTCAGTAAATCGCTTTCATATTAAACATCCTGTCGCGCATGACCCCATTATGCGTGTGTGGACAAAATACGTCATAAAGGCCTGGCCATCTGTCGTATTCATCGATGCAGAAGGTTATGTGGTTGGTAGCCTTCGTGGTGAAGGTCGTCGTCGCCAACTCGATCAATTGATCCAGCAGCATATCGAAATTGCCGAGAATAAAAATAATCTTAATTTAGCAATGATAAATGTTAGTCCCAAACGCGAAATCGATAATGTTGTTAGATTTCCAGGCAAGATTCATGCATCCGATGCCCATGTATATATCAGTGATAGTGGTCACAATCGTATTCTTGAAATTAATCATTACGGCAGGGTAACCCGTGTTTTTGGTTCTGGTGCCGCAGGTTTGCTTGATGGTTTCGGGGAAGAGTCTGCATTCAATAATCCCCAGGGCCTTTTGTTAATTAATGACTTTTTATATGTTGCTGATACTGGTAATCATGCCATTCGTCGAATCAATATGAGCACCAATGAAATATTGACAATAGCGGGTAATGGTCAACATGAATGCCATAAAGAACGTAACTTCCATGATGCTATGAATACCAGTCTGAACTCCCCATGGGACTTAACCTACCTTGATGGTGAATTATATATCGCCATGGCAGGTTCACATCAGATATGGAAAATGAACTTAACCGAACTGACGCTTCAAGTATTGACAGGAACAGGCCAGGAGAATCTTCTCGACGGAAGAACAGATGTCGCAGCGTTCGCACAACCATCCGGTATAACCGTAGGTGATCAATGTCTTTATGTAGTTGATGCGGAATCGTCATCAGTTAGATTCGTACGCCTGCCTGGTGGACAAGTCAGCACGCTGACAGGAACTGGTTTGTTTGCATTTGGAGATTTGGATGGTGGTTGGTCGAATGCTTTATTGCAACATCCGCTCGGGATAGATTTTGATACCAATAATGAGTCGCTATATATAGCTGATACATATAATGATAAAATAAAGCGATTAGACATGAGGTCAAAAGGAGTTTTGACAATTGATGTTGGGCGTGGACTGGATGAACCCGGTGGTATTTCTCTGCAAGGCCATACATTATGGATAGCCAATACTAACGCACATGAAATTCGTAAATTTAATTTGCTTACCCTTGAAGCAGAGGTCCTGGAGATAAATGAGCCAGAAAGAGATTTTTGATATAGATTGTCGACAATGCCCGCGTCTTGCTTCATTTCTGGACGAACTCAATGTTAAATACCCGGATTACCATAATAGACCTGTTGCACCGTTTGGTGATAAAAAAGCCCGTTTGCTGATCGTAGGTCTTGCACCTGGTATGCATGGAGCCAATGCGACCGGTCGTCCATTCACTGGCGACCATGCGGGCATCCTGTTATATGAAACATTATTCAAATATGGATTTTCTAATCAGGGAACGTCTGTTTCTAAAAATGACAGGCTGAAACTAAAAAATTGCCGCATTACTAACGCCGTAAAATGCCTGCCTCCGCAGAACAAACCGGTCGGTAGTGAAGTTGCAACCTGTAATGCATTTTTAAGTGCTGAACTAAAAACACTTAAACCTGGATCAGTCATACTGGCTTTGGGTACGTTGGCCCATAATGCCGTACTTCGTGCACTGGGTGAAAAATTGTCTGCTTATAAATTTGGTCATGAGGCTCAACATAAAATAAACGAACTGATATTGCTCGACTCATACCACTGTAGCCGCTATAACACTCAAACCAGACGATTAACCGAGCCTATGTTTCATAGTGTATTTAAAAAAGCAAAAGCGCTGCTTGCTTGATATTCGTGGCAATGATTAATACTCGAATGTCCCTTAACCATTGCTACTAAACGATTTATACTATAAACATGTCATCTTCAGATACGCCATTTGATTCAGCCGCTTTTCTTAAAACACTGACTCAGAAGCCCGGTGTTTATCGTATGCTGAATCCTGAAAACAAGATCCTGTATGTTGGCAAAGCAAAAAATCTGAAAAAACGCGTTTCCAGTTATTTTAGAAAAACGGGGCTTAATAATAAAACACAGGCCTTGATGAATCAGGTGTCTCAGGTTGAGGTTACGGTAACGCATACCGAAGCCGAAGCATTGATTCTGGAAAATAACCTGATCAAGGCACACCGGCCTCGATATAATATTTTACTACGTGATGATAAAGGTTATCCCTATGTATATTTATCCAGCAATGATGAATTTCCCAGGTTAACATTTCATCGTGGCGCACGAAGGTTGCCAGGACGTTATTTTGGTCCATACCCCAATTCGGGTGCAGTACGTGACAGCCTTAATCTACTGCAAAAAGTGTTTCCCGTTCGTCAATGCGAAGACAGTTTTTTCAAAAACCGCTCGCGGCCTTGTTTGCAATACCAAATCAAACGTTGTACAGCACCTTGTGTAGGACTAATTGATCATGAAGCCTATATGCGTGATGTTCGTCATGCGGTTTTATTTCTGGAAGGTAAAAGCACCGAAATTGCTGATGAGTTAATCTTGCAAATGGATGCAGCATCAGACAAACATAATTATGAACAGGCTGCTATTTATCGAGACCAGATTCGTAATTTGAAAAAAATGCAGGAGCGACAGTATGTAGAAGGAGAACGCGGTAATCTTGATGTTGTCGCATGTTATACAGAAGCAGGGGCTGCTTGCGTACAGGTATTTTTTATTCGGCAAGGGCGTAATCTGGGTAATAAAGCCTTCTTTCCCAAAATACCGGGGCAATCTTCAGCAGAAGAGGTACTTGATAGTTTCCTGCCACAATATTATCTGGATAAAGAAGTCCCGGAGGAAATTCTTCTGAGTCATATCATCGATAACATAGAAGTACATGAGGCCGCCCTGGGGCAGGCCAGTGGTCATAAGTGCTCAATTAGTACCAATGTTCGTGCTGAGCGTCGTCGCTGGGTTGATATGGCAATACAAAATGCTGAAAACAGTGTGAAAACACGCTTATCCAGCCAACAGGGGGTGTTGAAACGCCTGGAAGCCCTGCAAGATGAGCTAAAACTCGATCAGCTGCCTGCCAGAATGGAATGTTTTGATATAAGTCACACTAGTGGTGAGGCAACCGTGGCATCTTGTGTGGTCTTTGATACTAATGGGCCGCTTAAGTCAGACTATAGGCGATTTAATATCGAAGGTATCGCGCCTGGTGATGATTACGCGGCAATGTATCAAGCGTTAACACGTCGATATACACGGCTCAAGAAAGGTGAAGGCAAATTGCCGGACCTGCTGGTCATCGATGGGGGTAAAGGGCAGATACATCAGGCAGAAGACGTGCTGTCTGAGTTACAAATTGAAGGTGTGACTTTAGTCGGCATAGCCAAAGGGCCAGGTCGAAAACCAGGGCTGGAAACCTTGTTCTTGTCGGCCAAGGCTGAGCCGATTATACTGCCTGCTAATTCAGGTGCTTTGCATGTTTTACAACAGATTCGTGATGAAGCACATCGATTTGCAATTACTGGTCACCGACAACGGAGGGCGAAAAGCCGAAAAACCTCCGTACTGGAAACTATTCCGGGTATGGGGCCGAAAAGAAGGCAAAATCTTATTAAACAATTTGGTGGAATGCAGGAAATAGAAAAGGCAGGCGTAGAAGACCTCGCCACAGTTGAAGGTATCAGCCGTCAATTAGCACAAAAAATCTATGATGCCTTTCATTCTGAGAATAGTTAACATAACGTCATGAAGCTTAATTTACCCATTTTACTAACCCTGTCTCGTATCGCGGTTATTCCCGTCTTTATATTGGTCTTTTACCTGCCGGTTGGCTGGTCTAACGTGGTTTGTACGTGGTTATTTGTAGCAGCTGCCGTTACAGACTGGCTGGATGGCTATCTGGCACGTCGGTTCAAACAAGGCACCCGTTTTGGCGCGTTCCTGGATCCGGTAGCCGATAAACTCATGGTAGCAGTGGTGTTGATACTGCTGGTTGACAGAAATCCGACAGATTACCCCGCATTTTTGCTGGCAATACCCGCAGTTATCATCGTCGGACGTGAAATAAGCATATCCGCATTACGCGAATGGATGGCAGAACTGGGCGAAAGTGGCAAGGTTTCGGTGTCCTATATCGGTAAAGTAAAAACCGCGGCCCAATTGATCGCATTACCATTCATGATTCACCGTGAGCCACTCTGGGGCTGGTTGCCAGTCGCCGAAATCGGATTTTACTTACTTTACCTGGCCGCGGCCCTGACATTGTGGTCAATGGTGACCTATATACGTTGTGCCTGGCCCGTTATTAAAGATAATACTGAAAAATAGTGATATTTTCTTGACACTTGCGCGTTAAACATTAAAATACTCACTCCTTCGAGGATGCTGCGGGAATAGCTCAGCTGGTAGAGCACAACCTTGCCAAGGTTGGGGTCGCGAGTTCGAATCTCGTTTCCCGCTCCAAATTATGTTAGAGAGCCTCGGTCAACTGGCCGGGGCTTTTTTCATTTGAAGGTAGTATAATTATCAACGATATATGGCGGAATGGCAGAGTGGCTATGCAGCGGATTGCAAATCCGTGGACCTCGGTTCGACTCCGGGTTCCGCCTCCATATTAGAAGTTCAAGTTGACAGAACTATTAGAAGTAGCTTAACTGTCATAAATCAAATAATTACTTCAGCTTACCTGCCCAGGTGGCGAAATTGGTAGACGCAAGGGACTTAAAATTTTGAGCACCCAGACAGGAAACTTCTGGTGTGAATGGTGTCAAATTCGGGGAAACCTTCCAGGTAATGCTGATGGCAATCCCGAGCGAAGCCCTGGTTTAACCGGGAACGTGTAGAGACTTGACGGCACCCGCCTATGTTTACATTTTTGTAGATATGGTGAAGAGAAAGTCCAGACCACAAATGCTGAAAAGCAGCAGCGAAAGCTGTAGTTGGTAAGAAAATCCCTCGGTGGCAACACCGTGCCGGTTCGATTCCGGCCCTGGGCACCATTTCTATAAATATCTTTGTTTTGTAAATCTTAATATCACTACGTTGTTATCGGTTTTTACTTCGGTATGTTGGTGTTTGTGCATGGCAGTTGGGGCACAACAGACGAAGATTGTTTAGCTGATTATCTTTATTGTTACCATTTATATGGTCCAACTCTAATGGAATAGGCTGATCTTGCCAGTGTGTATTATTAATCGCTGGAGCGGCTGACCTGGAGCGGGGTCGGACCTAACTATCTGAAACTCCTTGTAAAAAGGCTTAAAAATGACCAATATTCTTGTTTAGAAGCCTCTTTTTAATACTAAAATGATGACTTTAAGGATGAAGTAGCACGCCAAGAGTAAATGCTACTTTCCTCCAGGTTCTGTCTAGCATATCGTCGCTCTCGCCCTTCCGTAGTCTACGCGGCATAAGAAAATCCATGTTTAATACCCATCGCTGCCAGGTTATGGGTATATCTTAAAATAAGCAGAAACGGTTTAAAGTACCCATATTATGGGTAAAAAGGGCACTTTAAGGGGTTAAATCGTTCGTTTTTTTGATGTAAATTAAATAAAATCAATAGGTAAGTTAGGCCCGACCCGATTATGGTCGATTATGCCTCCGCTGCTTGCGACGGCGGCCCCGAAGGGGAAAGGGCTTCAGCCCGAATAATCTGCCGGGCGATCCATAATTCAATAGATATATCAATCGGTTAGCTCGTAAGCGTTAATCGCTTTTTTGTCGTGTGTATACTATGGTGGGATTTTCACTGTTTATTTTCATCAAATTACTATATCAGCTGGATTAGCTTGATTGATTCGAATGCTAAAGCAGGATATTATTTTGTCTTAAGGAAGCAGTGATTTATAAGGGATTGATCCGTCCACACGCTAGTAATCTTCTAGTAGGTATTTCTCTTATATCTCCATACATAAAAATCACGAATGCTATAAGGAATGTAATATGCGAACGGAAGCAGAAAAACAAGCACTCAAAAATACTATCAGTTGTAATAAGCACGAAGTTTATATTTTGTCATTAGAGGAAATGGATAACGTTTTCTCTGCAAAAGCGACAAAGAAATGGACGAAAGAACAATGGCAAAAAATAAAGGGCAAGGCAGAATTTTCAGCCAATTACACAGCCGCTGGTAATGATATAGTGCTATTGGGAAAACTAATAGGTGATCTAGGCTATAGCGGCACAAGGGCATATATTAAACATTATGGTGGTAAGCCACATATAATTTTAAAAGGTTACCCTGGTCTGAGGAATATACTGACAGGTACATCATACGGTCTGCAAAATGCTAAAGTTGTAAAAATGGGCATGGGAAAATACGGAGCAGTAAATGCTGCGAAAGGTGGAGGTGTTCTTACAATTCTGCTATTAACTGCTTACCGTGTTATTGATTTTTTCTTGTCTGATGATGTTACATTAAATAGATTGATTGGTACGCTTGCTACTGATGTTGTGAAAGTTGGAATTGCTACAGGTGCATCAATAGCTGCTGCATCTTATGTTGCTAGTTTGGGTGTTTTAGTTGCAGTTGGTCCTATAGCGGTAATAATTGTTGTTGGTATTAGCGCCTCCCTGTTCTTAGCTCATGTTGATGAAAAGTATAATATCACGGAAAAAGTAATAGCGGCTTTAGATGAGATAGAGGAAAAAGGCATTAAAGGTATTATTGAAGAGAAAAAGCGTGGGATCCTTAATAAGGGTAATGAGCTCGTTAATACTGCCACTGAATCAGTTATTGATTATGCGATTGAAAGTGCTCAGAGAGTCTTGCTTAATACGATAAACAGACTGCTGCGAAATTCAGTACTACCCAGAATATAATGGAAATTACTACAGAACCTGAGCCTACAATCTGGACTTTATTGGGCGGCATAATTGTTTTTTCTGCCATGGCTATTGCTGCCTTATATTTTGCAATCATTGTTTTGTTGCAGTTGCTGTCGGATCTCTCAAATCAGCGGGCTTTGATTACTTTCGATAAAGGCTCATTTTATTTATATGGAGTTGGGCTGTGTCTTTTAGCAGTTGTTTTTTCGATTATTTATAGCAAGATTTTAAAAAAAGAAATGACACGTTCTGCCAATGTAATTTTTACCTGGTTATTTGTCGGTTCTTTGATACTAACATTTGCTTTACCACAAATTGTTCATACCTCGATGGATAGCTACATGGAAAATAATAATTATCAAATATGTGAAGATAAATCTCATCGTTGGTTGCATGCAGTAACTATAGTGTATGGAAAAAATTCTGCATGTAATGATAAGTAATTTTGCCGGGATCAGTTATGCTAAGTTATTGATTATACGCAACGTGCGTCCCAATTAACGTGGAGCGGGGTCGGACCTAATTAACTATGAAGCTACTGCATGCATTGATATGACGAAGTTTAAGTATGTGAAAAATATTGAAGTAAAGTATGATCACGCTGATTTTGTTTTTTTCATGACTGTGCTAAAAGAAGTGGATAAGCTTAATCAGAAAAATCGTAATTATTTTATACGTATTGAAAACGATAAATTGTAAATATGATGTCGCGTAGGAAGTGCCCTGTCTGCAAGGAATTAGCTATAGAAATAGACCCATTAAGTAAATGCAGTAAATCTGATCCTTATCAGTGTTCTTTATGTGATTGTAAAATGTACTTGATGCCACTACATGGGCTTTTTGAGGATGTGATCATTTATGTTATGGGCATGACCGCAGTATTTTTATTTTTTCTTGGTTATTACATGTCAGCGATAATTTCTTTTATGCTGGGTTGGGTTTTTTCAAGTCTGGAATATAAATTTTGGCCAATAAAAACACTAAAATAGTCGTCTGTACACTGATGTTGTTTGCGACATTTTTGCAAGTGTGCACTGTGCATGCAGATAATAAATGTATTTTTTTTAAAGAAAAGGCGCTTCAGTATAGTATTGAGTATATAAATAAATGTGCAGAGATTGAGCTCGCATTTCAGAATTTATTAGCCTATATGTACAATTCAGGTACTAATCTAAGTAAAGATCATAAAAAAGCATTGCACTGGTATCAGCGTACAGCCTTAAATAACTATCCATCTGCAATGTTTAATTTAGGCAATATGTACTTCGATGGGAAAGGTATTGATGTAGATTATAAAAAAGCATTTTATTGGTATGAGAAGGCAGCAAAATCAGGTGACATTCAGGGGCAGCATAACCTGGCTTATATGTATGGAAAAGGTATGGGTGTAATGAAAGACCTTGTGCTTTCTTACAACTAACAGTACAACTAACAGGACACCCATACTAAAAAAGATATTTTCTAATATTGAATCTTGTCGCATTTAAGATTCGAGCAATCTAGCAACATAACAAACACAGCTGCTATTTCGTTTTAAGTCGTGG
>Ga0316204_10002011_pt1 | contig 49407 bp, 46 predicted proteins | sample 6monrhotite_MG_2_FD_205661 | JGI IMG/M metagenome (GOLD analysis project Ga0316204, IMG submission 205661) | Microbial mat bacterial communities from mineral coupon in-situ incubated in ocean water Damariscotta River, Maine, United States -... | ecosystem: Environmental > Aquatic > Marine >... | reverse complement strand
CCCTCCTCCTGATAGCGATCAGAGCATGAAGCGCTGGAAGCCATCCTCGAGCAGCGGGCCGGTGGCGGTGAAGCCGAGCTTCTGCAGCACCCTGACGGAGCCGATGTTCTCGGGCATGGCGTGGGCGAACACCTCGCGGATGTCGGTGTTGTCGGTGAGCCAGCGCAGGCAGGCGGCGCCTGCTTCGGTGGCGTAGCCCTTCCCCCACTGCGCGCGAAAGAAGCGGAAGCCCAGATCGACGCCCTGCTCGTCCTCGTGCCACCTGAGGCCGCACCAGCCCAGCCGCTCGCCGTCAGCGCGGTCGATGACGACGAGCCGCCCGAGCTGGCGCTCCGCGAACTGTCGTCGCAGGCTGGCGATGATCGCTGCGGCCTCGGAGGGGCCGATGAAGGCGACGTCGCCGGTATAGCGCACGACCTCGGGGTCGGCGTTGAGCGCCACCATGAAGGGGGCGTCGCTGACTTCGTGGGGGCGCAGCAGCAGCCGTGCGGTGGTGATGAGCGTTGTCATTCAAGTCCAGTATGGGGAGCCATTTCTTACGGTAGGGAGAAATCGTCTTAGGGCGGTTTCTCCCTTCCTCGTTTGAGGGGCTGCTGGTCGGCCTTTTCGGCTGCGTCGGCTGTTAACCGCCACCCGTGCATGGGGTGGTCTGCCTCCTCCTGAGCCGCTGACGGGTCCGCCGCTCACGTTGACCAGGGGGAAGGTGTATTCCACGGTCAGCTCGTCGCCGTGGGCCACCACCCGCTTGATCCAGGCGCGCAGCAGACCCCGACGCTCATCCACGGTCCCCCGCTCCACCAGCGCCCGCAGATCTGAGACCCAGGCCTCGATCTCATGCTCGCTGATCTCCAGCAGCGGCTCGACGCCTGGCTCCGGCAGGTCGGCCAGGGTCGCCTCCAAGGTGTCCTTCTCCCGGCAGACCTGCTCCATGCGCGCAGACAGCCGGGTCGCCGGGATGGCCCCGGACTCAATAGCGCCGTAGAGGTTGTCCAGTCGCCGGTTCACCTCCACCAACTGGCCCAGCAGCACCTGCCGCTTGCCCGTGGTCTCGCTGCGTGTCGCCCGCAGCGCCGCCTGGACCTCCCTCAACAGTTCGCCGAACACAGTTGGCTGGAGCGCCCGCTTCTGGAGCACCTCGACCACCACCCCCTCAACCTTGCCGCGTTCGAAGTTGTTGGCCGTGCAGGACTTGGCCCCCTGCTTCATCTTGGTCTGGCAGGTGTAGTACTGGTAGGTGTTCTTCCGAGCGCCGTGGCCGATGTACCTCGCGCCGCATTCCCCACAGATCAGGAGGCCGCTCAGCAGGTAGGAACCCGCTGTGGTCATGGGGTGGGTCTTCTTGGGGCTGCGCATCTCGATCACCGCCTGCACCCGCGCGTAGTCGGAGGCGGAGACCAGTGCGGGGTGGGCGTCCTCGAAGCGCATGGGCTCAGGTGTGGAGGCGCTGAACTTCTTGGAGGGCCGAGTGCCCCAGATGTAGACGCCGGTGTAGACCTCGTTGCGGAGGATGTAGAGCACCGTCTGCTTGCTCCAGGGCTTGCCGCGGGCTGTCCTGAGCCCCTCCGTGTTGAAGGTCTCCGCGATGGTGCAGGCCCCGTGGCCTGAGAGCGCCATGCGGAAGATGCGCGTGATCAGCGGTGCCGACTGCGGATCGGGCACCAGCTGCTTGGTGCCCCTCTCGTCGTCGCGCTCCAGTTTGTAGCCCGTGGGGACCGTGCCGCCGTTCCATCCGCCCTCCTTGGCGTTCTTGCGCATGCCTCGGCGGGTGTCCTCCGCCAGCTTGCGGACCTGGAACTCGTTGAAGCCGCGCAGGATGGTGCCCATGAGCCAGCCCGACGAGTTGTCGTCGATGCGCTCCTTGGTGGACTCCAGGCGCACCCCGATGGCCTTGAGCTCCTCCATGGCCTTCAGGGAGTGCTCCAGGCTGCGCGAGAACCGCGAGAAGTCCCAGACCACGATCACGTCGAAGGGCCGCGGCTTTCGCACCATGTCCGCGAACATGCGGCGGAACTCAGGGCGGCGCTCGTCCTCGAAGCCGCTGATGCCGTCGTCGTGGTACTCGCCCACTACCAGCCAGCCCTGGTTGATGGCGTACTGACGGCAGCTGTCCAGCTGCGCGGGCACTGAGAGGTCCCGGTCTGCCTGCTTCTGTGATGAGCAGCGGGCATAGATGACAGCGCGGGTCGTCCGGCTCATCGCTCCTCCCTCGCGTCCATGACCGCCTGCACCTCGGGACCACCCTCGCGGGCGTTGTGGTCCACGCTCTGGACCAGCTCAAGGATGTACTTGCGGACCGCTTCTGGGAAGAGTTTCAGGCGCTCCTCCGTGAAGTTGGCGGGCGCGAACAGCGGGTCCAACATCAACCGGGCGAAGCGGTCGTACTCCAGATCCCGGAGCCGCTCGGCGATGTCCTCGATCACGGCGTAGCGACAGCCAGCCATATGCAGCACCTCCCGGTCATCGAGGCTGTAGACCTCGGCGAGGCGCTTGTAGAGGTCCATGGAGAGGTGGCTATCGCCGTTGCCCTGCTCGATCTGGGCCAGGTAGGTGTGGGAGATCCCCACCTGCTCCCCGGCCCTTCGCAGGGAGAGGTTGAGCTCCTCGCGCTTGGCGCGCAGGAAGCCGCCGAAGCTGGGGGCGGCCAGCCAGACGCGCCCGGTCTGGTGCCGTTTGGCGCCGACGCGGCCGATGTCTGACACGTCGTCGATGTCGAGGGGGGAGATGAGCACGGTTCGCTGAGACAAGGCGACCTCCTGGTTGACAATTATGCGACACCAAGGCGTCCGTCAAATTGTTGACACCGATTCATCAACAGATGTACTTACGAGGACATCAATGTGGAGCCATTCTGATGTCAAAGCGACCCCTCGACTACCGCCTGCGCCAGGAACGCATCGCCCTGATGCTGGACCGGCACCATCTCTGCCACGAGGGCTTCGCCCAGGAGCTGGGGCTGAGCCGTCAGTACTGGTCCCAGCTCTTCAATCGTCGGCGGCCCCTGTCTCCTCGCGTTCGAGCGCGGCTGCTGACCAACCCCCGCCTCCAGAACGTCCCCGAGTCCGAGCTGTGGGATGTCCTGTCTCACGCCATCCAGGCCGACTGACCCGACGATGACGCCCTCCCCCGCCAACGCCGTCAATCCCCGCGAGCACGCCGTCCGCACGCTCGCGCTGTTCCTGGCCCGTCACGGACCAGCAGCAGGCAGCAGGGAGACATCGGCGCGGGAGACCCCAGCTACCCGCGCGAAGCGCTCCAGACCGCGACGCTCCGACTCCTGAACCCTCTTCGCTGACGCCCGTCACACGGAACTCTCATGCCTGCAGGCCCACTGCGGGGCGGCCCCCGTCCGCCCTCTCTCACCATTAGCTTCTTCCCGGATGTGTTCGACCAGCACCCGCATGTTCGCACTGTGGGCTGGGAGCGCCTGACTGAGCGTCTCACCCGGTTTCCGGTGCAGTCCAACACCCGCGATAAGCGGTGCCTGCCCTGCTGGACGCCCGCGAGCTTTGAGCCCGATGAACCCGCGACTGCCGAGCACGTCACCGCACTGAGCTGTCTCGTCCTGGACATTGATGAGGGGCTCGACATCGACACATCCTGGGCTCAAACCGAGCCCTACACCGCCGCACTCCACACAAGCTGGAGCCATTCCCCTGATGCCCCTCGGTTCCGGCTGGTGCTCCCGCTGGCGCGCCCTGTGCCGGGTACCCGCTGGACGCAGGTCTGGGCCGCCGCCGTGGAGGGTCTGTCCCTCCCCATTGACCGCAAATGCGTCAACGCCAACCGGCGCTACCTCCTCCCCGCCCCTCCGAGTGAGGACGTTGAGCACTGCTCGCTGGTCCGCACCACGGATCTCGCCCTCGACCTGGTGCCGCTCCAGCGCAGCCCACCGCCGCGCCGACACACCCCCACCCGCCGTATCGTCGTGCCGCACTACCTCATGGAGCGAGCGGCCCGAAAGCGGCTGGCCTGGAACCCAGACGCGAGAGCGAGACTCGCTGAGACCCTCGGGGGGCAGATACGCGGCTCGGGTCGTACCCAGCGTGCAGAGCACATCCCTTGTCCTGGCTGTGGCCGATCGTCCGTCTGGTTCCTCCTCGCCCCGGAGCAGGCCACCCGCGCCCGCTGCAACCACCAGAACTCCTGCGGCTGGAGCGGGCCGGTCACGGACCTCCTGGGGAGTACGCCATGAGCCCCCAAGACACCCCAGAAGCCGCCACCGATCTGGCCGAGGTGGAGAGCGGTCCGGTCCCCGACTCGGACGTGGAGTTGATGCTCGGCGAAGCCGGTCCGCGAGGTCGCCGTGCGACCCGACGCACCCTGATGACCATCCTCTCGGAGGATCCCCGCTGGGTGGGCCGCTTCCAGCTGGACACCTTCCAGAACGTCATCACCTTCGACGGTCAGCCGCTGAATGACACGGACCTGACGCGGACGAGCTGCTGGATGGAGGCGGTCTACCAGACCACGCCCAGCCGGGAGCTGGTCCAGGAAGTGGCCGCTTGCGTGGCCGAGGATGAGGCCTTCCACCCGGTGCGCTCCTACCTGAGGGGGCTGCGCTGGGATCGGGTGGAGCGGAGCACGACGCTGCTCGGCGGCTACCTCGGGGTGAAGGATAGCCCGCTGGTTCAGGAGATGGGTCGGGCCTTCCTGGTGGGAGCGGTGGCTCGTGTGCTGGAGCCAGGGTGCAAGCTGGACACCATGCTGGTGCTCATTGGGCCCCAGGGCATCGGCAAGTCCCGCTTCTGTCGGGCGCTGATGCCTGAAACGAGGTGGTTCGGGGACACGCCCATCGACCTGCGGTCCAAGGATGCCTACCTCGCGCTCCAGGGCAAGTGGATCTACGAGCTGGCGGAGATGGAGGCGCTGCGCGGCAAGGCAGCCACGCGGGTCAAGAGCTTCCTGTCCAGCCCCACCGATACCTTCCGGGCGCCGTATGACCGCGCCACCCGGGACTACCCCCGCCAGTGCGTCTTCATCGGCACCTCCAACCACCCAGACCTCTTCGATGACGGCACCGGATCCCGACGCTTCTGGCCGGTGGAGGTCGGCGAGATCGCCATCGAGGCCCTAAAGGAGGACCGGGATCAGATCTGGGCCGAGGCCATGGCGCGCTATCGCCGGGGAGAGCGTTGGCACCTGGCACCCGAGCTGGAGGCCACCCGCCAGCGAACGGTTGCACGCTACCAGCTCACCGATCCCCACCGGGAACAGCTGGAGGCATGGCTCGCGCGGGCCTCGGAGAGCTTCACCACCACCGAGGCCATCTCCGCAGGGCTCGGCATCCCCGTTGACCGCGTTGATCGGTCTCTGCAGACGCGGATCGGTCCCCTGTTGCACGAGCTGGGCTGCGTCAAATTCCGCACCCGACAGAGTGGAAGGCGAGAGTGGCGTTGGTCGATCCCTGGCGGGGGTGGCGAGTGAGCCCGAGGAGGTCAGGCCAGGTTGGACCGCCTCGCAGAGGCCCTCCTGAACGGCGTCTCTGGGGTGGCCCAACCTGGACCGACCTGACCGACAACACTCCACCCCAAGCGCACAGACGAAACGCACTGATGCGTTTCAACCGAACCGAAACCCGCATCATGCAGGGAGAACCAGGATGATCAAGTCATGTGTACTCGAAACGTGCGGCAGCACCTTCGAAGCGAAGCGCTCCGACGCCCGATACTGCAGCGCCTCCTGCCGCGCCGCAGCCAGCCGACGTCGCCGAGCCGCTGTCATCAGCCCTACGATCACGCCAGCGCACACCACATTTACGCCTGTGCGACCCATCATCAGCGCGCCCGTGGTTCCACCGTCGCTGCTCCAGGAGCTCTCCATGCTCCGAGACCGTCTCGACGCTATCGAGCGGCGGGTAATGCTGGATCGCGGCTCCACCACCGAACGGATTGAACTCCACGACCATTCGTTGGATGACCTCAAGCACGCGATGGCCTCATTCCAGCAACGCCTGAAGGATCTGGGGTCGCAAGGTGTGGTGGCAGAGAGGTCCATCAGGCAGCTTTCGAAACAGGTCGAGGAGCTTGAGGACATCCCTCCACAGCAAGCACCGGACACCAGCGCGGACGATGAACTTGATCGGCGGATGAGCAAGGTGGAGCGCCAGTTCGCGAGGCTAGCCCGAGAACTCCGCACCCAGGCGAGGCGGATCGGTGATCTGGATCGAACGGCGGCGGATGCAGTCCTGACACTCGCCCGCTTGAAGGAGTGAAGCGCACTGCATGACGACTGGGGTGACCCCGCTATTGTGGACACCCACTCGCATTCGCAAAGACTGATCCGCACTCCGCCCACGCTCCCTGCAGCGCGGTTCGAGTCCTGTCCAACAAGGGGAGGGCTCCCTCCACCTCGCGGGCTACCGGGCTGTGGTCGCCGAAGACGCCACCGGGGACGGCTGCCCGGACCTGCTGCTGGGCGCCAACGGCTTCGATGAGCTGGTGAATGACGCCGGCGCGGCCTACCTCATCGCAGCCGGGCTGCAGTTGTCTCGGGGGAGTGTGTGATTGGCCCCTACCCCCCCTGTAGCAACCAACCCACCCACAAATAGAATGGTCCGTTCAACCCGGGTTATCTGGCGCTTATATTTGGTACGGCCCTTGCAGCAAACAGTCGCGTGGTGTCGGCATCACTGTCGGGACCTCAAGAAGCCGGAGACAACAGAATGCTCAAGTACGGCTACGTGCTCTTCTTCCTCGCCCCGCTGGTTGCGTGCAATGGCGACAAGGACGACCCCGACACTGAAGCTGCCGTGGACACCGAGGAGGCTGACACCGACACTGAAGCTGCCGTGGACACCGAGGAGGCTGACACGGACACGGACACCGACACGGACACGGACACCGACACCGACACCGACACCGACACCGACACCGACACCGACACCGACACCGACACCGACACCGGCGACTGCGACGACGACCCGCTGACGCCGGCCACGTGCCGGTCCGAGCGCATCGCCGCGTTCGAGGCTCTGAAGTTCGGGGCCTTCCTGGACTTCAACGACAACCAGTTCGTCGCCTACGACTACAGCACCAACATCGACCCCTCCGTCTACGCTCCGACCGACCTCGATGTCTCGAGCTGGATCGATGACCTCGCCGGCGTGGGCATGACCTACGCGGTCCTCACCACCCGCCACACCTCGGGCTTCCTGCTGTGGGACAGCGCCACCACCGAGTTCGACGTCGGCTCCAGCGGTGACACCACCGACGTGGTCGGAGAATTCGTGTCTGCAGCCCATAAGGGCGGCATGACGCCGGTGCTCTACTACTGTCTGTGGGGCTCGGACTACTACATGCCCTGGACCTGGAACCCCACCCTGGAGGCGGAGCTCGAGGGCACTACACCTCGCGAGGTCATCCTCGCCCAGCTCGACGAGCTGGCCACCCGCAACGGCGAGGTGGGGGGGTTCTGGATCGACATGGGCTACTGGGGCCCCGAGGACCTGAGCATCCAGGAGATCTACGACTTCCTCAAGGCCCGGCAGCCCGACGCCATGGTGATGTTCAACCAGCACCTCGGGGACGGCTCGATCATCTACTACTGGCCCACAGATGCGGTCAATGGCGAGGTGGCGCTGCCGCCCGAGGGGGGCCACGACCCGTGGCGGGAGATCGACGGGGACACCTGGTACCTGCCCTTCGAGCTGGACACCTTCTCGCAAGTGCGCTCGGTGGACGGCGCATACATCTGGTTTCCGGTCAGCAACGGCGCCTACAGCTCGGAGCCGCTGAGGGCTGACGAGATCCACCCCGACATCGCGAAGAACTTCGAACGCGGCGCGACCAACGTGCTGGTGGCCACGGGCCCGGACGAGACCGGCCGGTTCCGCCAGGAGGACCTCGCCCAGCTCGAGCTCCTGGGCCACCTGGTGTGGGGTGACGCCGACCGCGAAGCCGAGGCCCACGCGGTGGTGGACCATGTGGCCAGCCTGGGCACGACACGGCGAAACGACACCGACGACCGCGTGGGCATGCGCGTGACGGTCGGCTCCTCCGACCTCGTGGTCACCGGACTCGGCCGCTTCCACGTCACCGGCAACAGCGGTCTCCACAACCTCAGCCTCACTGAGACGGACGGCACGATCCTGGGCAGCGTCGAGGTCGACATGTCGACGGACAGTCCGGATGCCAGTGGCTTCGTCTACGGCGCGCTGTCCACGCCCGTCACCCTCAGCGCCGGCACGGCCTACAACATCTCGAGCCAGGAGTCCGTTGGGGGCGACCTCTTCTACGGGGGCGGATCCGACTTCCCCGAGCTGGCGCCCAATCCGCACGCCGACCTCACCATCGATGGGATCGTCTGGGGGTCGGACGGCACGAGCTTCACCGCGGCGCCCAACCGGAGCATGGGTCCCGTGAACCTGGTCACAGAGACACTCCCGGTGGTGACCCTGAACAACACCCACGACGACATCAGCTACTCCGGCGGATGGATCGAAGTGGGAGCCCGGTGGGTCGGCGACCTCGACAACGACGTGAGCTACGCCACGGTCGTGGGCGACTCCTTCGAGATTGAGTTCGAAGGCACCGGCATCGAGTACATCACGGCCAAGGGAGGGAGCAACGCCGACATCACCATCACGATCGACGGTGTCATGCAGGAGACGGTGCGGAGCGTTTCGGCCACCTACACACCCCAGCAGACAGTATTCGGCGTGTACGATCTCTCGGACGGGTCGCACACGCTGCGGGGTGTGCAGAGCTCGGCTGGCTATGCCGTGGTGGACGGCTGGACGGTCTACCAGGGGGGCGCCTCGCGGCTCAACGACGATGACGACGCCTTCGCCTACCAGTCGGGAGCGTGGTACCGCTCCACCCAACGAAGGATTGGCGACCACTCGGACGACGTCTACTACGCGACCAGTGACGGAGCCTGGTTCGAGCTCACCTTCGACGGCACCGGCGTCGCGCTCATGGCTCCCACACACTCGTCGTACGGCGACTTCGAGGTCAGCATCGACGGCGTCCCGGTCGGCACCACCAGCGCAGCTTCCGATCGCTACCTGGCCCAGCAGATAATCTTCCGAGCCAACGGCCTGTCGAGCGGGCTCCACACGCTGCGGGCCGTCAAGACTGGCGGCGTGTACGGCGTCATCGACGGGGCGGTTGTGTACTGACGCGCCCCCCGCCACGTCCGCTCGCCGGTACCCTCGACTGGCTGTGCCCGCCGTTCCGGGCAAGGACCTCGAACATCTCGGCCTCGCTCCAACCCTCGCGTTCCGTCGCCCAAGTTCGAACGTCGTCCAATATGGCCCACCATCAACGTGTCCCCCCGGCCCGAAGGGAGAAGGCGCGCAAGCGCCCGCGACCAGCGGGCAAGTCCAGGTTCGCCCACCATTCTGGATGCGCCCCGTCAGAACCCACCGGCGGGGCGCATCCACTCGATCTCGCCCCTGCGAGATTCACCAGGAACGAGATCGGTTATCGCCAGGTGACCTCCAGCGCTCCGCCCGCTTACGGAAGAGAAGGCGTCCTCGATGCGGCCCTCGAGCTTGTCCTCGTAGGCCCGGTCGATGAGCTGGCGCGCTCGGTCGTAGCGGGCTCGGGCCGCCTCCGGGCGTCCAGGTCGGCCTTGATGTCGTGGCTGAGTCCGAAAGGCGCTGGTGGCCACCGCCATCCACTCGTCGGGCATGCCAGCGGGAAGTACCGTCGCCGGTGATGACTACTTCACCGCCTCCACCTACAACATCGCCCACTGACATCGCTCGGGAGGCAGCGTCAGGTCGGTGACCCTCATGTCTCCCGCGCCACGAACCAGTCGATCGGTCTGGTACCCCTGCGCGCCCCACTCGTAGTCCTCGCCGAGGTCGATGATCCAATAGTCGCCCAGAACGGACCAAAGAAGCTCACCTCCAGCTTGGCGTTGTTGGATGGCTCGACCACGCGCCCGCCCCGTGGCCGAGTCCTCGGGGCCATCGACGGTGTCCTTGCGGCAGTGATTGACGACGAGTTCACCGTCGTCTCCATGGGTGTAGGTCGCCGTCGTCGCTGTACAGCTGTGCTGGAAGCGCTGAGGAAAACTCGCGTCTCATACCAGGTCCCGAGGTAACGCTCCACCTCCACTCGAGGGACCGTCTCCAGCGGGGGCAGGGCCAGCCGCGCGGTCGTCTGGCACTCAGGCCTGACATCCAATAGTGCCGAGACTTCGGCGCATCAGGCCTTCATGCTCGACTGTGTTTAATTCCGAAGCTTCTGGAGTCCCTGAGTAACCGCCGCCCGGCTCACCCCTTCCATTCGCGCCAACTCAGCCCGTGAGCGGACCTCACCAGCGTCAAGCATCCGCTTCCATCGTGTCCAACGCTCAGGGCCACTTTCCCTCTCATCCGTTGGCTCATCCATCACCTGCTGCGCCCGTGAGTAGACCGTCCTCGCCTCCCATGTTCCCCCTGCCGACAAGTCCGGGGAGCCATTCTTATCTGTAGGCAGAACCCGCCAAAAAGTGACGGGGACTGCCTTCAGTCGTTCTGGGGATCGCTCTGTGGCTCGACGAGCCATTTCATCCTGCCCACTGGCACCGAGCGGCACCGGTCAGCTACCTCAACGGCGACAACAACGAGGTGGTCGGGGCGATCCTTGATGCGAGCGGGCGCTACGGTCTCACCCTCAACCGCGGCATCGACACCTTCCTCAACCTCCGCTACCTCGGCGGCGGCTCGGTGGGCATCGGCGACAGCACCGGACCCGGGGACGGATATACAAAGAACTGGCTCCACTTCACCAGCCTGAGCCTCGGGTTTATGGTGCGGTGAGCGCGCGGGGCTTCATCCGGCGCATCGCTGCTCGGCTCCGCGGTCGTCCCCGTACGCCCCTTCCGCCTCCTCCTGGACTCCGACCTGTGCTCTCCTCAACCCGGTGGATGGCTCGGGTTCGCCACTCATATCCACAGCGTGCCGGCGTGGTCGAGCGGCGTCAGGTCAGCCCCCAGCCTCGCGCGAGCGCATCCACGGACTTGTCGAAAGAGGCATCTACTGGAGCGTCGAGCCCGAACCCATTCGCCAGCTCGAGCATGACGAAGCCGTGCACCAGCGCGCGGAACGACCGGGCGGCGTCGATGGCGTCGGCGGGGGGCACGCCCGCGGCGCGCAGGTGCTCCAGGACGCAGTCGATGAGCGCAGCCCCCGCGGCGAAGACCGGGGGGAGCTGTCCGACATGGGTGCGGGTGGCGATGGCGTAGAGTCCGGGGTGCTCGAGGGCCCACTGGCGCCATCGATGTGCGATCTCCCGCACGCTGCCGGCGTCGGGCCCGGGGGCGCTCTCGACTGTGTCCTGCAGTCCCCGGTAGGCGCGCAGCGTGAGCGAGTCCACGATGTCGGGCATGCCCTGCACGTGCTTGTACAGCGACGGCTTGCGCACCCCGGCCGCCGCAGCGATCCGGGTGAGGGTCAGCGCCTCGGCGCCTTCACTGTCGGCGATCGCCTGAGCCAGGTCGAGCACCTTCGCGCGCGAGAGGCCTACACCCCGAGGCACCCGTGCTCCTTCAGGAAGTGCACCATGTGCCCGGCCGTCTCCGCTGGCCGCTCCATGTGCGGGTAGTGGCCGACACCGTCGAGGAGCGCGACCTCTCCACGGAGCAGCGCGGCGACCTCCCGTCCCTCGGCGCTCGCGTCGCTGAAGTCCGGGTCGGCCGTCCCCATCACGACCAGCGCGGGGCACTCGACCTCCCCCAGCCGCTCCGAGCACGCGACCTTGGTGGTCATGCCGTTGGCCAGCGTGGCCTGCAGGCGCCCCGGCTTCCAGGCGTTTGCCTTGACCAGTGCCCTGTGGTCAGCATGATCGGTTGGGGTGCCGGCCTTGAAGAGCGTGCCGTAGAACAACATCCAGAGCACCGGTCCCCAGGGGCGACGGAAGAGCAGGCTGAAGATCGCGGAGACGAAGCCATTGATCGGGCTCGGATCACGCACGACCGGCCCCAGCAGCAGCAGCCCGGCGATCCGCTGCGGCGCCTCTGCAGCGGCCCACACCGCCGAGGCGCCCGCTGCCGAGTTGCCAGCCACGACCGCGCGGTCGATCCCCAGGTGATCCATCAGCGCGATCACGTCGTCGCCGACTGCCGCAGGGTCGTAGCGGTCGAAGCCGATGTCGCTGTCCCCGTGCCCCCGCAGGTCGACGGTGATCACCCGACAGCCGGCGGCCACCAGCTCCGACACCACGTGGCGGTACTGGCTGCGCAGGTCGCCCATTCCAGGAAGGCAGATGAGGGTGCAGTCGCCGCTGCCGTGTACGTCGTAGGCGATGCGAAGGTCGCCGCGGGGGAAGGTCTGCATGGGGGCTCCGTGTGGGCTCTGGTCCTGACGCCATTAAGCTAACACCATTAGCTTAATGGCGTCAACACTGGAGGCCACGGCTCAGCCAGTCGTCCTTGCTGGAGGTTGTCGATGACGCCAGACGGGAAGAGACGAGGATGATGGAACGTTCCGACCTGCACGGTTGCGTCGGCTGCCCTGTTACTCTTCCCAGATGAAAGTGCCCGTCCCCGAGCAGCTCTCGGCACCCTGCTGTCCGTCTGGCGTCGGCGGTCTGCTGGCTGACATCGCATTGCGGCGGAGATGTTGTGAAAGTACCGTCATGGGGTTGATCGCCCTCCACACTCACTCAACCAGAAATCATGCCAACCTCCCTGCTCCTTCCGCTCCTGATGAGCTGTGTCTATCCCTTCCAGCGGGTCACGATAGACTATGCCTGCACCGAAGAGAGTCCCGCTGCCACCGGCACGGCCACCTTTGGCGATGAGTCGATCGCAGTGGTGGGGGCGACCACCTGGATGGATGTGGACGGGCAAGGCGGCTGCATCACCGCGATGGAGCTCACCCTGGATCTGGATCGGGAGTGCTACCTCTATGCGGACGTGGAGCGGGTAGAGGGAGCACTTCAGATCGTCGATCTGGATCTGAGCGGGGAGGAAGGCTGCGGGCTGGCGGAGGATGGCGGCTGGCGGGTGGAGGATCCGGGCGGCTCAGCGATTGTGGTCGAGGGGGAGCTCGGTGAGAGCGATCATGTGGAGACATGGTGCTTCAATGGCGCTGCGACCATCTCGCTGGATGCTGTGCTGCTCAGCAGCACCGAGCCGCTGGAGCTGACCGGAGAGATCGCCATTGAGGGTGTCTTTGTCGCACAGGAAGGGACAGGAGAGTGCCCGTAGCGTGTGCGGATCGCAGCGCTGATGTCTTCTCAGTCGCGGAAGGGGGCCACCGTGACGTGCGCGGCGAGATAGGCAATCGCCTCGCGGGCCTCACGCGCTGAGCTGAAGCCGCCCTGACCGCCGAGGTTCTCGTTGTTCGGACCGCGCAGGGTGAAGTAGTGATGGTCGCCCGACTTCTGGTAGACGATTTCATAGCTCTCCGGGTGGACACCGCGCTGTCGAATCCGCTCCAGTCCGGCCACAGCCTTCTTCCTGGAGCGGAAGTTGCCTCCGAAGATCCAGCCGGGCTCACCCTCAAAGGCCAGCTGAAGGTAGCTCCGCGGGACGATGCTCCAGTACAGCGCGCTTGCGGGCTTCTTATATGTGGCCATGCCGACGGTGTCTGTGCCAGCCGGCTCGTCCCTGGCGGGTGCAGCCTTCGCGCTTCGCTTCACCGTCTTCTCTGATGCTGCCATGTTTCTCCCTGTCTCCTCATGTTGTGCTGCCACGAAACGCCAGCGCGTGTGCCCCGGTCTTGCACGTACAGGCGCAGGTCGAAGTCGGGGCCCTGACCGCCGCGAGCTGTGATCGGTGGTGCCGGGCTTCGTAGCGCAGCTCAGGTAGACGGAGAGACCTCTGGATCCGTCAGGGCGACCGCACCGAGAATCCCGACCCCCATCATCAAGAGGGCACCGCGGTACACGGGCTGCTCAGGGAGCACCACAGCGCCGATGATCAGCGCGATACCAGCAACCGCGTCGAGTCTCAGGTGGGTGGGGAAGGAGATCAGGTGATGTCGGCCCAGGGCGTAGCTGGTGATGGCGCTGTAGATGAGGTTGGTGATACCGATGACACCAGGCAGCACGATCGCAGGCGTCGATGCGCCGCTCCACCATGCCGCAGCGGCGATGCCAGCCAGGGTAATGTCCACGAGGAGATCGAGCGCGCCGTGCAGGCGATGATTAATGATGTATCGTCTGCGCTTTGGCATTTTTTTATCTGGTTTCATCGTTGCTGGGTGTAGCGGACCAGGAAGACTTTACTCCTAGCGATCCCACCACGGGATCTTCTTCCGATAGGTGACCTCGACTGAGGCTGGGGGTGGCCCTCGGTGCGCCCATTGAGGCGGCCGCTGTGACCCCCGCGTGTCCCGGCACGGCAAGCACGTGGGCATGGTGTTCGCCCCCTTCTGGCTGGTCGCGGCTGTGTTGAACATCGTTGCGCTCACCGGGTGGGCGTCGACCTGACCCCCCAAGAGGGGGCACGCCGTACATGCTCGCCGCGGCGCGTCTTGAAGACACGAGCGGTTGAGCTGCTGGCTGAGGACGCGTCACGGCGAGCATGTCTCACCTACCAGTCGGTGCCGTGCATCTCCCAGAACGCATCCAGGTCCGTGAGCGCAGCCGTGTGCGCGAACCCGATGGTGTCGAACTCGTCCGAGCGAGGCTCGAGGCGGTCGCGCAGGGCGAGCAGTTCGTCGCCAGCCTGGGTGAAGTCCTCGGCGTACTTCTCCGCCGCAGGCCCTACGGTTCCGTCCTTGTAGTTCATCGCGGTGTCGCCCATCAGCAGCACCCCACCAGCCAGGTAGCAGACGTTCCCAGCGGTGTGTCCGGGGACGTGCAGGACCTCGAACTCGAGCTCCCCGATGGTCACGAGTTGGCCGTCGACGACCGTCTCGTGCACCTCGACTCCATCCGGGCCGTCCTCGGCGATGAGGTCGACCTCGTCCTCGTGGGCCCACACCCGCGCATTCGGGAACGCCAGCAGAGCCTTCGTGTGATCCGTGTGCCCGTGGGTGACGAAGACCTCGGCCACGTCGTCCAGCGTCAGGCTGGATGCCGCCAGCAGCTGCTCGATCGCTGCCGCGTCGTCGTCATAGCCGGCGTCGACGAGCACGACCCCAGCGGTGGTCTGCGCGACGAACGCGGACGTGAACCATGTCTTCACTTGAGTGAACGGACCCAGGACAGCACCGTCCTCGATGGGCACGGTGCTGCAGGCCAACAGGAACAAGAGCATGAGGATCTCCTAGGGGACCGGGCGGTCGAGGAAGGCATCGGTCGCAGTCAGGATAGCTCGGAGCAGGATCGGGGCGTCAGGTCGGCGGGTGCGTCGGCTCAGGTGTTCCGGGGCCGGGGCCCGGTCGAACCAGAACCGGCCTGTCTCAGGGGTCTCCCGGGTGGCGACCCACCACACGATGGTGTCGGCGCCTTGTTCGGGCGACCGCAGGATGGGCCGTGCGATCCGGAAGAACATGGGCATGGACGACGCCACCGCTGGCGTCTCCACCCAACCCGGATGCATGCTGGCCATCGGCACCCCCGGCCAACGCGTCGCGAGCTCCGAGGCGAGCAGGACCTGGGCCCGCTTGGCGTTCGCGTAGGCCGTGTGGCGGCTGTACCCGCGCTCCCAGGTCAGGTCGCTGAGATCCAGCCCCTGCAAATACATGCCGCCTGAAGCGACCCAGACCACGCGGGTGTCCTCGTCCAGCAGCCCCCGGCGCTCCAGGATGCGAAGCAAGACCAGGTGACCCAGCACCTGCGAGGCCCACATCTGTTCGTGTCCCTGCGGCGAGAGCATACGCTCCATCGGCATGGCGCCGGCGTTGAGGACCACGCCCGTCAGCGGACCACGCACCTGCCAGGCCGCACGTCGGACCGCGTCGAGATCCGCCAGGTCGACCGATTGGAACGAGCCTGACACTGTCCTGGCTGCCTGTTCGCCGACGTCTTGGCGGCGTCCCCAGAGCGCGCAGTGTGCCCCGTGCTCCGAGAGTGACCGGGCCGCAGACAGGCCGATGCCCGAGGTGCCACCGGTGATCAGCACGCGTGTTCCTCCCAGGTCGCGCCACGGGCCCGCGGCGAAGCCCCGCGCGTGCCGCACGAACCCGGTTCGGTCGAAGGAAGCCACGATGCTGCGGTCGAGGAGGGCGTCGAACATCGGGGACTCCGAGGGGGACTGCGGGTGGAGACGGCCGAAGCCGAGCTCGTCGGGATGGCGTCAAGAGACCGGAGGTGGGGCTCCATTCTATCGCTCCAGGTAGCGTCGAAGGCGTACAGACAGGCTCGTCGGGCGACGGCGCCGCGGCCGCGAGCTGCAAGGGCGCCGAGATCAGTACGGCGAGGCTGCCCTGCAGCAGGAAGACCTGGAGGTAGCATCAAGGCCTCGCTTCGGCGGGGCCTTCTTCGTTGGAGCCGTCACCGCCGACCGGCTGACGTCTCAGCTCTCCTTGCAGTAGTTCATCTCGACGAAGCTGGACTCGCGACAAACCAGCGTGTCGAGACCCTCGCAGTCCCGGTCATCGTGGCACACAACCAGGTCGCACTCCGAGCCACACAGGTTGCCCGACAGTTCGCCGCAACACAGGGTCCCTTCATCGCAGTCCTCGGGCCCGTCGCACGTCATGGCCCCACCGTCACATGCCGCTTCGGCCTCGCACCCGCCGCGGGCGGCTCCATCCATGCAGCACACCTCGTCCGCCAGGAGGTCGCAGGTCTCTCCGCCGCAGTCCTGGATGACGCCAACGCGCAGCTCGACATCTTCGTTCGGGCCCACCTCGACCGGATCACCCTTACAGCCGGCGGCCAGGAGGGTAAGCTGGCGTGCACCGCTGGTGGAGAAGAGGGGCGTGTCTTGATCCTTCTGGAGCTACGGTGGGGGAAGGGCGGCGAGCCGGAAGACGCGACGACCAGCGAGGGGCTCGATTGACATGAGCTGACTCCACTCCTGTCAATCAGAAGAACGCGGGAGGGCCCGGAAACAGTGTGTCCGCGGCGCTCATCAGCGCCTCGCAGGAGTCCATCGACGCAGGGACGGGCACGAGCACCAGGGGACTCAGCCCCGCATCGCCGCTCTGCCTGGGGTCGGCGTCCGCGTCGAAGAGGCGGCTGGAGGCGCCGATGACCAGCTGCTCCGAGGCGTCCCGGACGTGACCGATGAGCGAGCCGTCCTCCCGGAGCGTCACGTGGTTCTCGAAGACCTCACGTCGGGCGAGGTAGATCTCCCCGCTGATGAAACGGTTCACGAAGATGCGCACCGTGACCCCGGGCTCTCCGTCGCCGTCCGCGTCGTTGATGGCCGGGTCCGCGCGATCCCGGGAGAGGGGCAGCGAGGCGTCCCCGTCGATGCCGATCAAGGACGGCGTCGCCGGGCGATGGAGCGCCCAGCCGCCGTCGTATTCGAGAACAGCGAGGGCGGACGCGAGGCCGTCGCCCCCAGCCTCGCGGACGCCATCCTCAAGTGGAGCGAGTTGGACGGCAGTGAGCGGCTCGCGGCGGCCAGGGCGTGGTTGCCCTGACCGGCTGCTCCAGCGACAGGTGCCCGGACGTCTGGCTGTCGGCCGTGGCTATCCTTCCCCGACGCCCACAGACGGGGACGGGTACACAACCAGAAACTGCTGGATGATGCTCTCCAAGAGCTCGTCGCTGATCGGCAGACGTAGCATCACATGCTGGGCCAGCAGTGGGCCCGCAAGCTGAAGGGCTGCTGATTCGACATCCAGCTCAGCTGGGAGCCGCCCCCGCGCTACAGCATCCAGCAGGATCTCGCGCACAGGAAGTAATACGCCTCGCACGAGCCGGTGCTGGGGTGCCGCGAAGGCGTCGTCGCTGTTCGCTTGCGCGAGCAGGGTGGCGAAGACGACTCGGAATCTCCGAATGCGCATGCGCTTGTGAAGACCTGTCAGGGCGATCCGAAGGTCACCGCGGAGGTCGTGCGTGATCACGGTGGGGCGTCCGGGCCTCACGCACCGCTCGACGACGTCGAGCAGCAAGCACGCCTGGTCCGGCCAGTGCCGATAGATGGTGGAGCGCGCCACTCCCGTGGCCTTGGTGATCTGCAGCGCGGTGACGGCTCCCCCCCCTTGTGAGAGCAGCAGTCGTATGCCCTCGGTGAGCACGATCTCGCGTACCCGCTGGGTGCGTGGGCTCTCGTGGCGGCCATTGTCGTTGCTGCTGGTCATGAACTCCGCCTGTAGCGATTTATTCCGTCCCCACGGCTTGCGCCACATCGATACACATTGTAGCTTAAAGGACATGATGTCCTCGAAATGAAGGACTCAACAACCGCAGACATCGGCTCACGTCGGAGAAACCCCATGAAGCTCACCTCTCCCCTCCTCACGCTCCTGGCCCTCATGACCCTCGTGGGCTGCAAGGCCGATGACAAGGGCGATGACACGACAAGTACTACCGACGATACGACGAGCACTACTGACGATACGGTTAGCTCCACCGACGATACGGCGAGTTCCACGGATGAGCCGTCGACCCTCGACCTGGCCGTAGAGGCCATCGGCGGCGCGGAGGCCCTGACGAGCCTGGAGCGGCTGCGCGTCGAGGCGTCCGGCAACCGGCGCATCGACTACGAAGGGCTGGAGCCGTCGGAGCTGGTCGACGCCGTCACCTACACAAGCACCTACTCATACGACCTGTCCGCGGATGCGCTCCGGCTGGACATGACCAGGACGCCTCTCTTTGAAGCGTTCCAGGCCTTCCCCGCCGAGGAGTACAGCGTCGTCCTCAATGGCGATGTGGGCGGACTGACCGCGCAGGCCGGGTTCTATCCGGCCGGCGCGATGCCGTCCCTGCACGTCGGCGCTCTGAGCCAGCAGCAGCGCTTGTTCCATCCGCACATCCCCCTTCGCACGGCCCTGGCCGATCCGTATGCCGTGACTGACGGCGGACAAGAGGACTACGACGGCCGGCTGCACCACATCCTCACCATCACGGACGCCGATGCCGAGCTTCGCATGTTCGTGGACGCAGAGACCGGACTCATCTCGAAGCTGGAGACCACCGAGAACAACCCGCTGCTCCGCGATGTCCCCGTCGAGGTGCGCTACGCTGACTGGCAGTCGTACGGGTCCCTCTCCTTCCCTGGCACGGTCGAGGTCTACGCCGTCGGGGGTCTCGTTCACAGTGAGGTTCGCTCAGGCGTGGAGCTGGAGCCTGCCGACATGGCCGCCGACGCGTTCGTCCTGCCTGTCGAGGCGGGCACCCCCGAAGTCGACGAATACGCCTACACCTTCGGTCAACAGAACCACCAGGTGATGGAGGCCTTCTGGCACATCTACTTCGGCTACGACCTCGGCGAGGCCGCTGCAGTCTCGGAGTTGGCGGACGGCGTGGTGCTGCTGGGCGGCTCCGCCAACTCGGTGGGCGTCGTCGTGGACGACGAGATCGTGGTGCTTGAGGGCCCGAACAGCCCGGCGCATGGGACGCACCTGATCGAGATGCTGGATGCGGAGTTTCCCGGAGTGCCCGTCTCACACCTGATCCAGAGCCACCACCACCAGGACCACTCCTCCGGGGTCCGATCGTTCGCCGCGGTGGGCGCAACCGTGGTCGTGGGCCCCGGGGTCGGCTCCTTCTTCGAGGAGGTCCTCGCCGCACCGTCGACGCTCCGCCCCGATGCCCTGAGTCAGCTCGACATCACGCCCACAGTACAGGAGGTCGACGAGGATGACACGTTCGTGATCACCGGCTCCGATGTCACGATCACGGCCTACCACGTAAGCGAAAATCCCCACGCCGAGGACATGTTGATCACCGTAGTCGACACAGAGGGTGCGCGGTTCGTCTATGAGGCGGATCTGTACAACGCCGGGTTTGGATTTACGGCCGTGCTGGAGGGTCCAGAGTCGTTCATCGCTGCGCTGAAGCATCTCGGCATCATCGACGCGACGTGCGCGTCGGACGTTCCGCTGAGCGTCATCCCGGCACACGGTCTCGTCCAGTCGATCGAAGACTCGGTCGCCGAGCTGAACAGTCTCGGCATCGACATCGGCTGCTCTTGACCCACCCCCAACTACTCATACGGACTCTGCCATGAAGGATCCCCGCCCACAGGCCGCGGCCGGCCATTTGTCACTCCGCGTCAGGGGCGTGCGGTCTACGGCGACGCGGCTGGTCGCCGTCGGCGTCCGGGAGATCGTCATCAATGATCGCTTCGCGGTCCTGGAGCTGCGCGGCGGCACGCACCTCGTGGTGCATGAGGCCTCGCACGACGGCATCATCGACGCACCCTTCGACCTGATGTTTGATGACCTTGATGCCGCCCGGGCGCGCTTTCAGGAAGAAGGGTTCGAGGTGACTCACATCAGACAAGGTGGGATTCACCGCATGTTCCACGCGGTCGCGCCCGACGGGTATCGGATTCAGGTCGTCGACTCGCACGTGGGACAGCGAGCCGTCTGACGTCATGCCCACCTGAGCCCCATGGACCGTCAGCGTCGCTGTGGCGCTGACGCCCGTGGAGGACACCAAAGGAGTACACAGATGATCGCAACATCGACCACCATCTGGCTCACAGGCCTCCTGTCTGCCCTGCTCACCGGCTGCGCGGCGCAACGCGAGAGCGTGGAGACGAGCCCCGCAGCCGAGGTCAACCCTCTCCCGGTCCGCGACGGGCCGCAGCAGGAGACCTCTGGCACCGTGCCCCACGTCCAGCTCGACATCGAACCCGACCAGGACGTGGTCGACGAGCTGATCCGCCGGGCCTTCCTGTTGCCCGGCGTCGAGAACCGGCCGACCATCGTGTCACTCCCCGGCACGCTGGGAATGTGGCTCTTGGAGGACGTCGAGGTCGTTCATCCCGAGGTCATCGTCGAGGGCCGCGAGTTCGCCCACATCCACCCCGACGGAAGCCTCCATGCGCCGCTTCCGCTCGACCGCGCGTTCGAGGTCGAAGACACCGGTTGGGGCGAGCGGCACCCATGGGCCGACGACATCGACGGCTGGGACGGCTTCACCATGCTCTACACGCCCCGATCGATGGAAGAGCTCGAGGTGACCTTGCAGCTCGTCATTGAGTCCTACAACCACGTCACCGGCCGCGACGAGGCTCCTGATGACTACCCAGCGTCCGAGTGAACGTGCGCCGTGCCACCCCGCACTCACCTGGAGAAGACGTGTATCAATCCATCCGCTCCGCACTCTCACTGTGTCTCATACTTCAGCTCCCGACGTTTGTTCTCATCGGGTGCGGCGAAGGGGATAAAATGCCTGACGATACGGCTATTGATGAGTCGTCAACCGATACGGCTGTTGATGAACCGGTCGCGTTTGTCGAGACAGATGTCTGGGGAAACGACGAGGACGGAGTCCAGTTCTCGGGACCAAACGGACTGGCAGTCGATACAGATGGAAATGTCTACTCGACGGAGTTCGTCGGGGGCTATCTCCGCAAGTTCACGTCGGACGGCGGCTTGGAGCTGGAGGTCGGCGGAGCGGGTTCGGAGGCAGGCATGCTCTCGAGCCCGATCGGCGTCGCTGTGGCGCCCGATGGCTCGATGTATGTGTCTGAGTCCGGAACCAGCCGGGTCTCACAGTTCGGGCCGGATGGTGTGTTCCGCAACGCATGGGGTGATTCGGGATCTGAGCCCGGACAGTTCCGCTCGGCCATGGGCATCGCGGTGTCAAGCGCTGCGGAGGTGTTCGTGGCGGACTTCGGCAATCACCGCGTGCAGGTGTTCGACGGCGACGGGGTCTTCCTCCGGGAGTGGGGACAGGCCGGGACCGGGTCGGGGGAGTTCGACAACCCCATCGGTCTTCAGATCGGACCGGACGGTGATGTCTGGGTGGTGGACTCGGGCAATGAGCGCGTCCAGGTCTTCTCTCAGAGTGGCGACCTCCGACGCATCATCGAGGACGTGGGGCCCGGGCCGGAGATCCTCTCAATCAACGACTCCGGTGAGTTCTACATCGCCTCTCCCTGGTCCGACAGCGTCGTCCGCCACTTCGACGCTGACGGTCAGCTGTTGGGCTTCGTCGGAGAGGATCTCGTGGGCCCACACGGCACGGTTACCGGCCCCTCAGGGGCGCTCTATGTCGCTGAGACCATGAGCGACGTCATCCGGGTATTTGCGCCGCGGTAGTCCGAAGTATCGAGCGCGACGACCGCTTCTGGTACCACACGTCCTTCGCCGGCGCGCCGACGATGGAGCGCCTCCCGTACCTGATCGCCGAGCCCGAGCTCTCCGACGCGAGCACGGGCGCGCTGGCCGTTCACTACCTCAAACCCCCGCTGACCCCACAGAACGAGGCCTGGTACGTCCTGTCCCGACCGACCGACGACTGGATCGCGTACACCTACTGCGGCGAGACCCCGGCGGGCCGGTACGCGGGGGTCAACATCATCACCCGCTCAGAGGTCATGAGCGGCGACGCCATCCCCGGGTCGGTCGAAGAGCAGCTGCGCCTCGATCTGGCGAAGTTCGGCCTCGACTACGACGAGTTCTGCGCGATTGATCACGCCGGGTGCCGACCGACGCAGGCCAGGCAGGACCTCGAGGAGGGCCTCCTGGGGATCAGCGAGCCCTGATCGCGGCGGTGGTGTCACAGCCGACCGGGGCGTCAGGGTTCGCGGTCAAACGCTATGTGGTCGCGCGCGCATGGGCCAGGGCGCGCTGGCGGCCCTTGCGAGCGCGGCTCTGTGACCGGAGCCGCCTCGCTCGCAGCGCGCGGTCCAGGCGCCGCATACAGACATCGATCGCGGTGTAGAGATCGGCCGAGATCTGCTCGATGTGGATCCCGGGGCCCGCGGGGAGGTTGACTGTAACTCTGCAGAACTTATCGACGCCGCCGCGGGGCCCGTTGGTGTCTCCGAGGCGGACGCGCGCGTGCCGCATCCACTCTCCGTGACGGTTCCGCAGTCGCGCCAGTCGGCGCTCCAGGCGTTGCTCAATAGACTCCGTCATCGCGAAGTCCCGAGAGACGAGATCGAGGTGCATCATGACTTCCTCCTGGTCAGGCGTGAAGGCGGCGAGGTGTGTTCCCAGCCGCGGCGGCGGATGGGGCGAGGCGTCGTCGGGTGAGCCCGTTCTGTGATTGCGGGCGCTCGCGCTGCCAGCAGCAGCCCGCTGAGCAGCGTCAGGCCGAAGGTGAGCAGCGCAGCGTCCCGCGGCGCGTCCCCGGTGAGCGTCCAGGCGAGGATCACCATCGCGCCCCCGATGACCCCCGAGGGCAGCGCAACCAACACGGTCACCATCCAGAGACCTTCCAAGATGTCATTCAGGCGCTTCATGGTCAGACCCTCCTGTGTTCAAGAGAGACCTTATGCGGCACCCATTTGGTTTAAAAATAGAAAATATAGATTTTATTGTTCGTAAAATACGAAGTAAAAATCATGACTCAGTAAAGGCGCGCTGGCAGCCCGCCACGAACGCCGGGAGCAGCGGGTGGGCGTCGCGGGTGCGCTTCACCAGGAAGAAGCGCTCCTCTACGGCCTCGAGCGGGCCCAGCAGCTCGACGCCATAGACCTCGCAGACCTCCTCAGCGACCAGCGCCGGGATCGGGAACAGCCCTGCGCCGTCCCGCCCGAAGGCCTTCATCAGCGCGCTGTCCGCGAACTCTCCTACCGCCATCGGCAGCACGTCGTGCGCATCAAACCACTCCTCCAGCTGTCGGCGGAGCGGCGTCCCCAGGCTGGGGAGCAGCATAGGCGCTCCAGCCAGCGAGTCCGGGAACCCCCTGCGGTAGGTCTCCACCAGCGCCGACGACCCCACCAGCACCACCCCGGAGGTGCCCAGCCGGACGCTCTCCAGCTTCAGATCACCCACCAGACCGATCGGGGTGTCGGTGAGCACCAGGTCCAGGGAGTGCATGGAGAGCTCTGTGAGCAGCCGCTCGTGGTGATCGCTGCGGCATGTCCAGTGGATGGGGGTCTCCACCTCGCGGGAGGTGGCCATCAGGATGCGGTGGGCCAGCCACTTGTGGAGGATATCAGCCACCCCCACCCGCACATGCACGGCGTGCCCCGAGGGCTCGGGCTCCTTCAGGATGGCCAGCATCTCCCGGCCCAGGCCGAAGATCTCGTCGCAGTACGAGCGGGCGATGCGACCGCGCTCGGTGAGCACAAGCCGCCGCCCCTCCCGCTGGAACAGCGGCGTGCCGATGTTGTCCTCCAGCAGTCGAAGCTGCGCGCTCACGGTGGAGGGGGCCAGCCGCAGCTTCTTGCAGGCCTTGGTCAGGCTGCCCTCGCGGGCGGTCACCCAGAAGTAGTAGAGGTGGTGGTAGTTCAGCCAGTTCATTTCGTTATTTCCGAATACTGATACGGTTATTTTCTAATTGAACGAACATTAATTGATCCTATCTATAGCACCAGGGGGTGGCCTGATGCTGGCGGCCTGCGCTGCAGTCCTCCTCGCGACGGTCTCTCCACTCACCTGAGCACCTGATGAACCACACACGAACTCCTCCTGCCACCGCCGGCCTCTTCGGGGGCCTCGGCGAGCTCTTTCGCGCCCCCGCGGCCCCTGCGGTGGCGCTGCTGGCGGCGGCCTTGGTGGCCTTCGTCTGGGCCAACTCCCCCTGGCGCGAGGGCTACCAGGCGCTGCTGGCCATCCCTCTCCAGATCGGCGCGGGCGGGTCTGTCCTGTCCAAGCCAGCGCTGCTTTGGATCAACGATGGCCTGATGGCGCTGTTCTTCCTGATGGTTGGCCTCGAGGTGAAGCGCGAGGTCATGGGTGGAGCGCTCTCCAGCGCGCGAAAGGCCGCGCTGCCGGTCGCGGCGGCGCTGGGTGGGATGCTCGTACCGGGGTTGATCTACGCCAGCTTCAACCTCGGGGGACCGGGCGCTCCGGGGTGGGCCATCCCCATGGCCACTGACATCGCCTTCGCGCTAGGAGTGCTGGCGCTGCTGGGGGACCGCGTGCCTGTGAGCCTCAAGGTCTTCCTGGCGGCCTTCGCGGTGGCCGATGATATCAGCGCTGTCACCATCATCGCCCTGTTCTACACCGCGAACCTGAGCACCACAGCGCTGCTGGTCGCCGGAGGACTCACCGGCCTGCTGGTGCTCCTCAACCGCCTGGGCGTGCGCGCGCTGGGGCTCTACCTGCTGGTCGGCGCCGCGCTGTGGCTGGCGGTGCTGAAGAGCGGGGTCCACGCCACGGTCGCCGGCGTCGTGCTGGCGCTCACGGTGCCGCTGGGGGACGCCAGCGCGCGCAGCCCGCTGATCGACCTGGAGCACGCACTGCACCCCTGGGTGAGCTGGTGTGTGCTGCCGATCTTCGCCCTGGCCAACGCCGGCGTCGCGGTCGTCGGCGCCCAGCTCAACCTGCTCGACCCCATCGCGGTGGGGGTCGCCGTCGGGCTGGTGGCTGGCAAGCTGGTGGGCATCCCCGCCATGTGCTGGCTGGCGGTGCGGCTGGACCTCGCGGAGCTGCCGGCAGGCGCGGGCTGGTTGGAGATCATCGCCGTAGGCCTGCTCGGGGGTATAGGGTTCACCATGAGCATCTTCATCGCCGGGCTCGCCTTCGCCGACCCCGTCATGCTGGACACCGCCAAGGTCGGCGTGCTCGGCGGCTCGCTGGTCGCCGGCACGCTGGGGGCCGGGGTGCTGGTGTGGGCCAGCCGCCGGCGGGATCGGGTGGCCGAGGAGGGCTCCTTTGCCCTGGCGGCGAAGTGACGGCAGCCTCCGATGAGCGAGCGATGAGCCTCTCGGTCACGCGTGGCTGGATCGACGCCGCGCGGCCCGGGCCCGGCGAGCCGCCCGCGGATCGGCTGCTGCGCGCGGTGGCTCACCTGGAGGAGGACGCGGCGGCTCGCGAGCGGCTCTCCCGCGCCGCGACGGCGCTGCTGGAGTCGACCCGGGCGAGCGACACGCTGGCGTCGGCCGGCGTGCTGAGCGACACCCCGCTGCACCGTGAGCTGGGCCGCAGCCTCTTTGAGCGCGTCCTGCCCCCCGCGCGTGACCGCGTCGAGCTCCGCGCGCTGATCGGCGCGCTGTTTCACGGGCCGGACGACGCGGCGTGGCTGGCCGCCGTGCCGCCGAGGTGTTGGTCGCGGCTGGTGGAGCTGCTGGGTCTCACGGTGGATCCCAGCACCCCCATCCCCCAGGAGATCGCGCTGGCGATCCGGGTGCTGGCGCACCGGATCGCCGATCTGGGCCTCCGCCCGGCGCTCACCTCCCGCGTCCCCGAGCTGGGTCTGTCGAGCAGCCCCTTCCTGGATCTCTCGGAGCGCGCGCTCGTCTACATCCGCAGCCACGGCAACGGACAGATAGGGGACGAGGCCGCGCTGCTGGATGCCTGCCTGGAGATCCTCGGTCGCTGCCGCCAGGCGGTCGATCACCTGCGCGCCAACAAGCACCGCTACGGCACCAGCCTGGAGCTCACCGCCCTGAGCTTCCGCATGCTGGGCCTGATCGATCGGCTGGAGTTGCTGCTGGAGCTGACGGATCCCCGGGGACCGACGCGCGGAGAGGGGCTCCAGCGGCTGCTGGCAGAGCTGGTCGGGGCCGAGCGGCGGCGCGGCGAGTTGGTGCCGCTGCTGCGCCAGCACGGCGACCTGCTGCTCTTCCAGGTGGTCGAGCAGGCAGCGAAGAAGGGGCGGCGCTACATCACCACGACCCGGGCGGAGTACGGCCGCTTCCTGGTGTCCAGCCTGGGGGGCGGGCTCATCGTGGCGCTGTTCGCGCTCATCAAGGTCAAGCTCGCCGGCCTGGACCTGCCGCTGGCGGGGCAGGCGCTGGCCTACAGCCTGAACTACGCGCTGTGCTTTGTGCTCATCTACCTGACCGGCGCGACGCTGGCGACCAAGCAGCCCGCGGTCACCGCGCACACTCTTGCCGCCAGCCTGGGCGACGCCGGTGACCACCACCTGGGGCGGCTGGTAGAGCGGGTCACGCAGGCCTGGCGCAGCCAGTTCATCAGCTTCGTGGGGAACCTGGCGATGGCCTTCCCGGTCGGCTGGCTGCTGACCCGGTGGTGGCAGGCGTCGTCGGGCGCGCCGCTGCTCACCGCGGAGAAGGCCTCGCGGCTGCTGGCGGACGTCCATCCCTGGCAGGGCCCCGCGCTCTGGTACGCGGCCATCGCGGGGGTCTTCCTCTTTGCAGCGGGCGTGGTCTCGGGGTGGGTGGATAACCGCATGACCTACAGTCAGATCCCCGCGCGCATCGCCGCCAGCGCGGGGCTGACGCGGCGCGTGGGGGAGGCCGGCGCGGCGCGGCTTGCGCGGGCGGTGGACGCCAAGGCGGGCGCGCTGACCGGGAACATCTTCCTGGGCTTCTGCCTGGGCTCGGCGGGGACGGTGGGTCATATCCTCGGGCTGCCGCTGGACATCCGCCACATCGCCTTCGGCGCGGCGCAGCTCGGGATGGGGCTCGAGGGGCTCGCCTGGTCGATCTCCCTGCCGCACATGGCGGCGCTGGCCGCGGGGATCGCGCTCATCGGCTTCGTCAACTTCCTGGTGAGCTTCGGGCTGGCGCTGCTCATGGCGGCCGAGTCCAGGCAGCTCAGCCTCAGCGAGGCGCGCGATCTCCTCCATCGACTGCGGGACCGAGCGCGCCGGCGACCGCTGGAGTTCTTCTTTCCGCCAGGGAAGATGGCAGGGTGAGGTGAAATCGCGAACCGCGATGGGTCGACTCGTCTGGTCTCTCTAACCCGGAGTTTCGGCGAGGCCCGACGAGCTCCACCGCTCGAGATAGCGCTTCATCCCTCAAGGGCTCGAGCACCACCAGCGGTCTACCGAGCGCCCCAGCGCGCTCGATGGGTCACGGGGACGTGCGCCTCATCCACGGGATGAAGGCCGAGGTGCGGTCCATGTAAGCGGCGTAGCCGGGGCGGCTCGCCCGCATGTGGGCGTCGAGCATGCTCACGCCCGAGACCTTGACCAGGAGGTAGGTCATCAGCACTGGCCCGAGCAATGTCAGCCAGCCCAGCGGCTGGTCGAGCGCGCACAGGCCGAAGCCCCACCACAGCACGGCCTCTCCGAAGTAGTTGGGATGGCGGCTCCAGCGCCAGAGCCCCGTGTCCAGGATCTGCCCCCTGTTCTTGGGATCGTCGCGAAAGGCCTTGAGCTGACGATCGGCGACGACCTCGAAGCCAAAGCCGAAGACAAACACGAGGGCGCCGGCCACGTCGAATCCCGTCAGCGCGTCAGGCGCGGGCGCCGAGGCCGCCAGCTGCAGCGGCGCCGAGATGAGCAGCGCGAGCGCGCCCTGCAACAGGAACACCTGGAAGTAGCTGAACCACCAGTAGCGATCAGCCCCGAAGCGCTGGCGGAAGGCCTGGTACCGCGGGTCCTCGGGCTGCCCGATGGCGCGCAGCAGCAGGTGCAGCCAGAGCCGGACCGCCCACACCGACACCATGGCGAGCAGGAGCGTATTGGCTGGTGTAAGGCCACACCGAAGCGCCGTATGGACTGTCACCAACAGGAAGCACATCGACCACCAGGGGTCGACGATGCTGACGTCTCGCTTGAAGACGCTGTACACCCAGAGCGCGGTCATCAGGCCGAGCACGAGCACGATGTTCATCACGATCAGCTGGATACTCATCAGGCCCGCGCCTCCATGGCCAGGGTGTCGCAGATCCAGTCGTCCATCTCGGCCCAGCGCTCGAAGAGCCAGATCGCTCGACGCTGGACCGGGATCGCCTCCCTGGGGAAGCGACGCAGGCGAACCCGGATGGTCTGACCGATGAGCGCCCCGCCCCAGAAGTCCGCGAAGGAGCCAGCCCCTTCGAAGCCGGTGTGCTCGAGCAGGACCAGGTCGCTGCCCGGCGAAGCATCGAGCAAGGTCATCACCCCGCCCAGGCGCGGGGGCAGGACCGCTCGGAACCCGGCGGCGATGGCGGCCAGGTCGGCCCTGGCCTCGCCGGCCTGCTGCAGCCGCTCGACCGCGCGCAGCCGCTTCGCTGGCGTAAACCGCGTCCCCTCCGGGTAGATCAGCACCGCCGATCGGTCATCGAGGCCCCTCGCCAGGTCCGCGACCTCCTCGAGCTCGGCCCCCGGCTGAGGCGCTCCGCGGTCGATGAACGCGTTGGGCAGACGCCGCCCGACCACATCGAGGCAGGGGTCCCACAGCAGCTCGCGCTTGATCACGTAGCGCAGACGCAGCGCGCCCGGCCGGGCCAGCACGGCCGCCGCGAGGACGGTGTCCGCGGTGCTGGAGTGACGCACGAGCGCCAGGTAGCCGCCTGGCTGGGCGAGGGACTGGCCCTCGACCTCCAGACGCATTGAGAAGATGACCATGCTGCCGCGGAGCAGCAGGCCCGCCCACGCGGCCTGCAGCGCGGTGTTGGCGGCCAGGTAGCGCTCCTCTCCTCCCAAGGCGCCGCCCAGGGTGCCGAGCCAGATCGCGGCGGCGGCGGCCAGACCCCACAGCTCACACCCCAGGTACAGTCCGAAGAACGCGAGCGCTCGCGTGCGCGGCAGGATCCGGCCCGCCCCCGCGGCAACATCGGCCGCGACCGCGCCGACCAGCCACAGCGGCGATCCCAGGAACGTGAGGGTGGCGACAGCGAAGTACAGCGGCACGCTCACCAGACGTCTGGCCCAGATAGCCAGCGGCGACTCTCGCCGAAGCCCGGTCGCAGCAGCTCGGGGGCCGATCACGTATCTCTCGACAGGACGGCGTCGTGAGCGCGCTGCCCCGCGCCCGCGGCGAGCGCAGTCAACACCACCCCCCACGCGATGTCCACGGGGACCAGCGCCCCGGGCCACCCGCGCAGCACGGCCCAGTTTGTCAGCTCGTAGGTGCCATAGGCCAACAGCCCGAGCCGCGCTCCGCGGAGCATGGCGCTCCGGGTATCGGAGGCGCCGGCCACCGCGTGCCAGACAATCGCAGTGACGTAGAGACCGTAGAACGCCAGCGCCGCGGGCCAGAACACGCCGTCGCGCCGCAGCGCTCCAAGCTCGCCGTCATAGAAACCTCGAGCGACCGCGCCCAACCAGAGCAGGTCGAGCCCGAGCATGGTGGCGGCGGTCGCGGCGACGGCGGCTGCCAACGCCAGGCGCTTCATCTCAACTCCACAGTCTGGACGAGGTTCATAAGAGCGGGCGCTCAGCGCAGACTGAAGCCCAGACTCAGGTTCAGGAAGTGCAGCCAGTTCTCGGTGTAGCCGTCTCCTGGCGGTGTGAAGTCGTTGGACGTGCCCTCGGCGCCGCCCCAGAGATAGCGCAGGTTCACGAAGGTCTCGGCGCCGTTGTTCAGCGTGAGCCCGCCGCGGACCGAAGCGTCCAGGATGGCGCCCACCACGTCGGAGTTGCTGCCGTTGATGTACTTGATGGGCGCGTAGAAGCCGTCGGCCTCGAAGCCGACCCAGAGGTCATCCTCCAGCGCCTTGCGCCCTCGAAGTTTGATCACCGGCACCGGCCCGATGTCCCGGTTGGAGATGAGCAGACCGCTGGCGCGGTCCTCGAACTCGATGGTGGCGTTGCGGATCTGGAGGCTGGCGCCGATAGAGAACTCGCCGTCGGGATCCTCGACCAGATCGCGCAGGTAGCTGCCCCGCCAGAAGCTGAAGCCGTAGCGAAAGTCCACCGCCGTGCCCGCCGGGAAGGTGACCCCGTCCAGCGTCAGATCGCGCTGGATCAGGCTCTGACTCTCCAGGACCAGCGGCTGGTAGAGGAAGACCACCGTGTTCCGGGGACCGGCGTGAAGCTCGGCGGAGAGGCGGGCCGTGGGGAAGAGGTTGTCCTGGCCCCCGTCCTCCAGGTAGTCGATCTCGGTCCCGTCCGTGCTGAACTGGATGCGGTGCGAGAGCACCGCCAGCGTGCCCAACTCAGCGTGCAGTGAAGCGCGAACCTCGGCGTCAGGCTTGTTGAGCAGGGAGTCGTCGGCGAGGGCCGACGAACCGATCAGCAGCACAGTGAACACAGCGCCCTCCAATCAGTGGCTTGTCTGAGAGAGCTCCAGCGGCCCAACGGCCACCAGGATCTCGTTGTTTCGGAAGGGCGGCGGCGTCCAGGGGGGATTGTATTGGGCCACCACGGGCTCAGCGAGCGGGGTGAACCCCGCTGCGTCCAGTCCCCCCAGCAGCTCAGCGGTCTTTTCGGCGACCCTGGACTCCGTGGCCCACAGGCCAAAGGAGAGCGCGGCGACCTGCCGCGACGGCACCTGCACCAGCTCGATCCGCGGATCATCCGGGATGGGCAGGGTCTCCAAGCGCCACTCGGAGGGCATGGTGAAGGCGATGGTCCACTGCTCCAGTTCAGCGGTCCCGGGGCTGCGCTGGGCGGCGACGGGGGCGGTCATGGCGATGGACTCCCCGGATGCGTTGCTGCGTTGGGCGGCGACGGGGGCGGTCATGGCGATGGACTCCTGAGGCTGGTTGCCGCCGAAGATGTAGCCACCGAGGATACGGAAGCCGTCTCTGCCGGCGTCCTCCCAGGGGCCCGTCACCATCACCCGCGCCTCGATGGCGGGCTCGTAGCTGCGCAGCTCCCAGCCAGCGTGCTCGGAGACGACGGTGTACTCAGGCTGCTCGATGGCGTGAGCGACGCCGGGCGAGGCGCCGAGCACCGCAGCAGCGGCGGCGGCGAGGCGGGAAGAAAGACTCATGACGACACCTCCTCAAACATCTCAGATTCCGTTGATTCACTCTTCAATTTCAATATATGTTCAAAACCTGTTCAAAGCAAATTCATTTCCGACGCGAGGCGGGCGAGGTAGCGGCGGTACCCAGCCATGACCAGCAGGTGTCCCTGCGCCTGAGTGAGCAGGTAGACCGGCCAGGGCAGGCGCGGCTCGAAGTCGTGGATGGCCGCGAGCAGCGTGTCGCCGCCGAGCACACAGCGAAGCTCCAGTCGGCCGCGAGCGGGCTCCGCGACGCGGGCAAGCGCTCCCCCGGTGACATAGAGCAGCGCGCGGTCCGGTGTGGATCGCTCCGGTGACCCGGTGAGCTCCAGCAGCAGGAGCTCGGCACCACGAAGGAAGACGCCGTGCCGCTGCTCATCGCGGTCCACCCGAAGCAGCGGTCGCAGGAAGCGCGGCAGCCAGTCGAGGTAGGCCCGCGCGGCCCAGCCTGCGTCGCGGCCCCGCGGCAGCGTCATGCGCTGGACCGAGCGCACCCGGCGCGGCTCAGGGCGGCTCCGCTCCGACCGCGGGACCGTGACCTCAGGGACGGCGACCACACCCGCCAGCGCCCGTTGGATCGCGGTGTCCATGTCCACGCCCGGCACCCCCATCCGGAGCTGCTCCGAGCGGTCATCGGCCACCATGGAGTGCGACAGGCTCTCGATGAGCGGCCCCGCGAGCTGGCGCGGCTGGCCGGTCACGGCCGTCACCCAGAGCTCCGAGAGCGTCGGCGTGCCCACCGGGACGTCGATGAGGCGTCGCTTCACCCCGATGGCCGCGGCGGTCCGCTCGATGAGCTCGCGGTAGGTGACGACATCTGGCCCGCCGATGTCGATGGCCTCACCCACCGCGGCGTCTCGCTCCAGCGCGCGGACCAGCAGCTCGACTACGTCGTCCAGGGCGATGGGTTGGGTCCGCTGTCGCGTCCAGCGCGGGAGCAGCATGCTCGGCAGCCGGCGCACGAGCCGCTCGAGGATGCGGAAGCTGGAGCCCTCGGGGCCGATCACCAGACCGGCGCGCAGCGTCGTCACAGGGACACCGTGGGCACCCAGCGCCGCCTCCACTTCGCGGCGGCTCTCGAGGTGGCGGGAGAGGTGCGCGTCACCCGGCACCAAGCCGCCCAGGTAGATGATCCGACGCGCGCCCCCGAGGGCGGCGGCGCGGGCCACGTTGTCCGCCAGGATCAGGTCCATGTCCTCAAAGCGCGCCTGAGTCAGCTTCGCCGAAGGCATCATGGAGTGGACCAGGTAGTAGACGACGTCCACCCCCGCGAGCGCGCGCTCACAGTCCAGCAGGCTGAAGAGGTCGGCCCTGCGCCAGATCACCCCGTCGCTCCGAGCACCGTCGGTCACCCCGCGGCCCAGCCCCGTGACCTCGAAGCCCCGGCTGCACAGCAGCGCGCAGAGTCGACGGCCCACAAAGCCCGTCGCGCCGGCCACCGCCACGCGGACCCGATCAGCGCCCATCAGGTGATCAGCCCGGTCACGACTCAATGCCCCGGGAGAGCGCCTGGGCGGCGCGCTCAACCACCCTGTCGCGCAGGCGCAGCTCGTCCGCCTCTGCGGCCAGTGCCCGGGCGGCGGCGCGGTCAAAGGGCACCCGCGGGTGGTCCGGGTACCGCCCCCAGAAGCCGTCCCCTTCGATGATGAGATCGCTGGACAGCCCCTGGACCAGCTCCCGGGCCACGGCGAAGTCCGCCCGGGTGACCAGCTTGATCCACCAGCTCGACAGCCACGGCGTAATCAGCGGCACCCCGATCATCACCGGTCGCATGCCTCGCAGCCGGGCCACGCGGGTGAGGATCTCCCGCGCGGTGAGGATCTCCGGGCCCGGCAGATCCAGGGCGACTGGGCCATCCAGCGCCATCTCCAGAGACTCCGCCAGCGCGAAGACCACGTCTTCGATGGCGATCGGCTGAGAGCGGCTGGAGAGCCAGCGCGGTAGGACCATCGCAGGCAGACGGGCCGCGAGGTCGCGGACGATGCGCCAGCTCTCCGAGCCCAGCCCGACGATCATCCCCGCGCGCAGCTCCACGCAGGGGACGTCTCCCTCGCGCAGCAGCCGACCGGTCTCCAGACGGCTGGCCAGGTGGCGCGACGGGGCGCCCTGAGGTGCGACGCCGCCGAGGTAGACCACCCGCGCCAGGCCGGCGCCCGCGGCCGCGCTGGCGAAGCCTCGGGCGGCGGCGGCCTCGCGGTCGTCGTAGTCATGAGCACCTCCCATGCCGTGCACCAGATAGAAGGCCGCGTGGCAGCCCTCCAGCGCTGGCGCCAGGGTCCGGTCGTCGTTCAGATCGAGCGCGACCCACTGCTGCTCGGGGCTGTTGAGCCGGGCGCGCTCCGGATCCCGAGAGGCGCAGCGCACCCGCCACCCCCGGGCCAGCAGCTCCGGCAGGAGGTGGCGGCCGACGAAGCCGGTGGCGCCGGTGAGCAGGACGGTGCGATCGGCGGAGCTACTCATGGGGCGTGCGAACCAGCCGCTCGGTCTGGTACCCCTGGGCGACCAGGCGCTGAAGGACAGCGTCGTAGACGGCGTCGTCCATGGCCGGTGTCCTGGAGAGGATCCAGAGGTAGTCGCGTCCCGGGTGCCCCACGACGGCATACTCGTAGTCCTCGCCGAGGTCGATGATCCAGTAGTCGCCCCAGAACGGACCGAAGAAGCTCACCTCCAGCTTGGCGTTGCTGGATGGATCGACCACGCGCGCCCGCCCCATGGCCGAGTCCTCGGGGCCATCGACGGTGTCCTTGCGACAGCGATTGACGATGACGAGCTCACCGTCGTCTCCCTGGGTGTAGGTCGCCGTCGTCGCTGTGCAGCCGCGCTGGAAGCGCTGGGGAAAGCTCGCGATCTCGTACCAGGTCCCGAGGTAACGCTCCACCTCCACCTGGGAGACCGTCTCCAGCGGGGGCAGGGCCAGCCGCGCGGTCGTCGTGGTGGAGCAGCCCAGACCACTCAGGAGGCCGATCAGCGCGGCGCTCATCTTCAGTCCATGATTCATGAGAGACCCTCGAGAGGAGTTTCCTGACAGGGTTGTCTCTATCGTGCTCTCTCGAAACCGCCGCGTTCATGCAGCGGAGCGGTCGTCTGGCACTCAGATCTGACATCCAATGGTGTTGAGACTTCGGCACATCAGGCCTTCATGCTCGACTGTGTTTAATCCTGAAGCTTCTGGAGCCCCTGAGTAACCGCCGCCCGGCTCACCCCTTCCATTCGCGCCAATTCAGCCCGTGAGCGGACCTCTCCCGAGCCCAGCATCCACTTCCACCGCGACCAACGCTCGGGGCCGCTCTCCCGCTTCTCCACGGGCTCACCGGCCTCCCGCTGTGACGCCCGCGGGTAGACTACCCTCGCCTCCCAGGTTCCCCCTGCCGACAAGTCCGGGGAGCCATCTTAAAATCAAGTGCCCACCTCGATTATCACGGGGTGGGCTCTTCTTTTTTGGGCGGTAGTCTTCGGCGCTGTCCAGCAGTTCTACCCAGCAAGACAGCGCTTGGTCGGCCTGAAACCTGCTGTCCAGCAAGATGGGACTCAAAACATGGCATTATTGCTCTCAAGACCAATTGGTCGTGCAGTATTGCTAATACCTGGCTCCACCAGCCGAACGTCAATTGGAAGCTCGGAACTTAACAACGTGGCTTCCTGGAGAGCGCCGGTGAACTGAAAGACTGGTACCTCCCTCGCCCTTATCCCGGTCGCCGCTTCGGCTTTCGGGGCCGCACACACTTCAGTGTGGCCCAAGGATGAAGAGTAAATCGGTACCCTCTCTTTGAACGTATGTATCAAGAGGAGCCCTCCCCTATGATCACCATTGAACTTGATGCCCAACTGCGAGAGGTTGATCACCCTGGCGAGTACTACACCAGCGGTGTGATCACGACCCCACTTCCCAGCCTCGTTGTAGCGGGTGTAGGTCACATCTCCTTCCCGCTCCCACCCGCACAGGCTCAGCAGATCATCGATATCGCTGAGCGCGCCCCCTACGGCCGTGGCCCCGAGACCCTGGTTGACACACGGATCCGCCGCGCCTGGCAGCTCTCACCGGACCAGCTCCAGCTGAGCGGAGCGCCCTGGACCGAAACCGTGGAGACCATCACCTGCCGGACCGCCGCCGACCTCGGTGTCGCTGGCGGGGTGTTCGCCGAGCTGTACAAGCTCGTCCTCTATGAACCAGCGGGCTTCTTCTTGGAACATCGGGACAGTGAGAAAACATCGGGCATGTTCGGGACGCTGGTCATCGTGCTCCCCTCTCCATACAGCGGCGGTGAGTTGATCGTCCGCCACGCCGACCAGGAGACCATCATCGCGCTCGCTGGGGACATCCCCTCCGAAGTCAGCTACGCCGCATTCTATTCAGACTGCCGTCACGAGCTGCGCCCTGTGACAGCGGGAGTGCGCCTCGCGCTCGTGTACAACCTCATCCGGTCGGACATCGGCGCGCCACCGGCCCCTCCCGACCACAGAGTCGCAAGTCGTCAGCTCACCAGGCTGTTGACACAGTGGCGGCAGCGGCTGATGACGGGCAACCCCGCAGAGGATGTCCCGGAGAAGGTCATCTACCTGCTGAGCCATCACTACACCGCCGCGGAGCTGTCCTTCCGAGGACTCAAGAACAAAGACGCTGCGGCAGCCCACGCCCTGACACCGGCCGCCGACGCCGCTGAGTGTGCGCTTCACCTCGCCATGGTCTCCATCGCGGAGAGCGGCAGCGCAGAGTCGACCTGGGTGGACTACAGGCGCCGGCGCTACAGGGGCTGGGAGGACGACGAAGACGACGCGGACTTTGAGGTCATCGAAGTCCACGAGCGTGAGGAGCACCTCACAGAGTGGCGCGCCCCGGATGATGCGGTGATCGGCTTGGGACGTCTACCCTTTGATGAACGTGAACTGAGTCCACCCGGAAGCCTGAAAGACCAGGAGCCCGACGAGAAGAGCTACATGGAGGCCAGCGGCAATGAGGGTGCCAGCTTTGAGCGATCGTGGCGGCGGGCGGCGCTGGTGATCTGGCCGAAGTCACAGACCCTCGCGTTGGTCCATCGAGCGGGCCTCGACGCGAGCGTGCCCTACCTCGGGCAGCTCACGCGACGCTGGCTCGCCGAAGGGGCAGATCCGACGTCCCAGCTCTGGGAGGATGCCTGCGCGCTGGCCCAGGAGATGATTGACGACTGGGAGGAGGGCTCGTGGAGTTGGCGTGAGCCGAGCCTCCCCAACAGGCGCGCGATGACCCTCAGCCTCCTCAATCAGCTCGGGGAGCAGGGTCTGATCGTGCAGATGATCTCCCGGGTGCTGGTCAACGGGGTGTATGACGGCAGCGAGAACGAAGCGCTCACAGCCACGCTGCCGCTATTGAGTCCCTCCGTGGGGAGGGTGCTGCTTCGCCAACTGGTCGCCAGTCATGCTCAGCTTCAGTTCAGATCGTGCGCGGAGCTGCTGGCGATGGCCAGCGTGCGGAGCCGCGGGGTCGATCCTCAGATCCTACAAGAGGCGACTGTGGTGCTGGTGGAGACCCTCCCTGGCGGTACCGATGGTGGCAATGCGTCCCTGCGCTGGAGGCGCCCGAGCCAACCAGACAGCCTGTTCGTCTACAGCCTGATGGTGGCGGTTTGGCAGCTCAAGGGCTCAGCGAGGTTGTCGACTCAGGCATGCGCTCATCTCCTGAAGTACCCTGAGAGCTATCCTATCGACGGCGTGCTGCTGCCAGCCGTCCTGGGCCTGCTGGAGAACCCCGAGCCACCCAGCCATGCCGTCATAGGCCCGCTGGAGTCGGCCTGCCTCACGCATTTGAGAGGCCGCATCGCGCTCCCACTGGAGCCCCCTGCCGACTGGCGACGTGACGCCTCAGCCGGATGTGGCTGCGCAGACTGCGCCGCGCTCCAGACATTCTTGAGGGATCCAACTGCACGCGACTGGCGGTACCCCATCAATAAACAGCGGCGGAAGCACCTCTACCGCCAGGCTGAACGTCATCAGTGGGATGTTGACCTGGAGACTGAACGCGTCGGGCGCCCGTTCACCATGAAAGGCACCAAGAACCAGAAGAGCTACCACCGCCGCGTCGTCCAACGCGGCGAGGATGTAGCAGCGCTCGCTCGCCTCACCGCAGCTCGCTCTTCACTACGCTCCACAGAGTAGCAGCCGCCGCCCCTCGACCCTCTGCTCGTCTCGCCAGAGTCGCTGCGTCCAGCTCCTCCCGGGCCGTTGGTCGAAGATTATGAGCCACCCTTCGTCTTCATCAAGGGTGTCCAGATAGCCCGCCAGCTGAACGCTGCCCTCCGCCCGGACCTTGTCGGCGCTCTTGCCGCCAGTGAAGACGCGCTTGAGCTCAACGACAAAGCGCTCATCCTTGTAGGTGACCACAATATCGACAGCCTTTCGACCGGCGGCGTACTCCCGCATCACCTGCCCCCCACCGTTCACCACGCGCTGAAGGAACGCCATAAAGGCGAGGTGCGGCAAGGCCTCGGGGTACTGCTTGTTGCCGTGGGCGGTGATCGACTGTTCATTCTCCCGCCACCACTGCAAGAAGGCATCCACCAACGCCGGAAAATCCAGCCGTCCCTCAGGTGTCTGCCAGCGCCACCAGGGCTGTTCCACGGCAGCCTGGAGATCGTAGGTCATCTGCCTGACCATCACCTCTCGATACAGAGGATTCGCAGGCTCAGCGCCGCTGGTTCCTCGGGTGATGAGCCCCATATCTACAACATACTCAAAGTCGTCGTGTGAGTACGGGATACTGAACGGGGTGTCCCCCAACAACATTGGCTGGACGATACGCGCAACGCGGGGTTCTCGCAGGTGCTCCTCCAAACTGTGCAGGTGTGTCGTTCTCGCCTGTATGAGTCGTTCTTTAGCCTCATCAATCGCCCCCTCCTGGATGGCCTCCGACGAGCCCACGATGGTTGCCTGGACGGCGAGGTCGGCCAGGGCGTTGACCAGGAAGGGCTGCCCCTGCGTCCACCAGAAGCTGCGCGCTATGGCCTCAGGCGCGAAGCGCTGGCCAGTATCCTCGGTGTGTTGGGTGTAGAGCGCCGCCACTTCTTCTTGTGTGAAGTTGCGCAAGGTGAGAGAAGCAGACTTGATATTGAAGGGGCTGCCAGGGCTCACCGAGGCGCCGTCCTTGGCATGGCTCAGGTAGTCCCGCAGATCACGCATACCGATGAGCGCAATGGAGGTGGGGAAGCGACCGGGGCCGCGGTCCATGAAGCCACCGCGCAGCTGTCGCAGCAGGCTGACGAGCGCTGGCCCGGAGACCACATCGGCCTCATCCAGCAGCAACACCAAGCGTCGATCGCCGACCTTCTCAGCCCAGCGCTGGAGGAAGTCTTGGAGACCTCGTCCCGGGGTGATCTCTGCGGCGGGGTCGGGGCGGAGCAGCTCAGGCAGCGAGAAGCGAGCGGCGTCCTGGAGAGCACCGATCCAGAGGGGTTCGGCCCCCTCGACACTCTCGAAGCCCTGGCTGGTCTCCAGGGTGGCCCACACTGCGACATGCCCCAGGGTCCTGAGTCGCTCAGCGAAGGCCCGCATCGCGGTGGTCTTGCCGGTCTGTCGGGCGGAGTGCACGACGAAGTACTGCTCCCGCTCCACATACGGCAGCAGATCGGGGATGCGCTCCTCTGGTCCGAGCATGTAGTGCTTGTCCGGAGCACAGGGACCGGTGGTGTTGAAGAAGCGCGCCATGGGCATGAACATAACCGAGAGGAGGTCTCGCAGGATGCCAGCGCCTGACTCCCCGACTGCACTGCTGAGCAGCCTGCCCTCCGAACACCTCATCAGATGGCCGTTGGTTGCTGGACAGTCCAGCGAACTGCGTGCAGCACCGTGCATGTTGGTGCAAGTCCGTGCAGGCCAACCTCCTACAACCACTTGATTTCACGCCCCCGAGTCGCCAGCTGTTAATCAGCGGGGCTCAGACGGAAGGCCGCCCCGCTCAAGTCCTGAAGCGGGATCCACTAAAAAGCCTTGGAATTTCAATGGCTTTTTCTATTTGTTCTTCATCGTCTTGACCTCTTTCATTGTTACTGGTCAGCGAGCGCTGGTCCGCGATGGGGCTGACAGCCGACAGGATGGAGCGGGTTCGCTCGGCGGTGATGTGGGCGTAGACCGGCGAGGGCATGCGGCCGCTGGACCAGCCGTAGAGATCCCGTAGTTCCGTCATGCTGGCCCCTGCCCAGACCGCGGCGGTGGCGGAGTGGTGGCGCAGGGCGGGGACTCACGTCCTGAAGTTGTTCAAACTCTCGGTTATGTCGAGAGACACCCTCCTGGGAGACCGACGCATGCTCAACGCTAAGAACCAGATCAAGGAGCTGCTCGATGGGCTTGGTCTGCCACAGGGATGCGCTGTTTACAGCAGTACACAGGCCGGAGCTGGCGCGTGGACGAGCACAGTCGCGCTCACTCTCCCAGAGCGTGAGCCCATCACCGGCGTTGGCACTGCTTCGCGCAAATCGCAAGCCGACATCGCCGCCGCCGCGGACGCCCTCGCCAAGCTCACCACGGAGCAGGCGACGGAGGCGGTTGACTGGGCTCCCATCTACGCCGAGGCTCAGGCGGGCGACGCCCTGCTCAAGCTCACGGGATACCTCGCGACGGGACTCGCCGCACCGGAGGATCGGTCACGGTGGCTCCAAGTCCACGAGTCCGATGAGGCGTTGGCGCAGGTGTTCGACCGCTGGTTTGACGAGGGCGTCCCCGAGCTCGCGGTGTATGGCCGCGGACTCGGCGAAAAGAACAAGGCGACACTCGTCGAGGCCATCATCTGGCGACGCTACGGCGCCCGTGTCTTGGGACCCGAGGCGGTGGAGGCCCTCGGGGAGCTGCGGGAAGCGCTGTCTCGAAGGTGATCGGGGCGGAGAAAGCATACCGGAGGAGGCTGTCGTGCGGCTTGTCCTGGGACAACAGAACTCCTGGGCGGGCTCCCCTCTATCGGAGGGAGCTGACCTTCGAGATGAGCCAAGTCGTCCCTTCACCCTCGTGGCTCACCCAGCTTCCGCTGCCCGGCTCACCCCCTCAACCCGCGCCAGCTCCGTCCGCGATCCGATCTCGCCTGCGTCCAAGATCTGCTTCCATCGGCCCGCTGTGGAGCACCATCGCTCAGGGCCGCTCTTCTGCATAGGCCCATCGGCCGCCCGACACGTCTTCTCAGGGGAATCGAGCCTGAACCTGAGTAATTTTCATTCTGATATGATGGGCCCTCTTGGAGAGAGCGTAACTGCTCAGGTACGGAATACGAGCGTCCTCTGTCAGAGCGTGGGATGGTCCCATGAGTTCTGCCAAGTGGCCCGTAAGGAGAAGCGATTTCAGGATAACGTCGCTGACTGGCGGCAGGGTGGCGTGGCGAGGCGGCCGAGCAAGACCCCACAATCAAGGCCATCCCACGGTCGGACAGAGGAGGCCAATCAACAGGGAAACGATGCCGCCAGGCGAAAGCCCAAGTAGGCGTCTTGGTTGGAGGACGCGACAGTGCCGCGTGTCGCGCTTCGAATCCCTCGAGAGTATGCCCCCCAGTCACCCCCCCGGAAGACCCGCCTCTCTTCGCCCTCGGGACTCCCCAGGGATGGCTCGCTTCCTTCGTTGACGGGCACCTTGAACCTGCCGTTGATGAGCGCGGGCCCGCGCCGGTTCCAAAAATCAGCGCACCAATCACGCACATTGCCCCCCATCCCGCGCACCCCGTACGGACTGACATCGATGGGGTAGCTGTCAACCACCGCGGGCAGCGGGAACTGGCTCTGTGTCATATGGCAGAAGCTGACGTCGAACTGATCGCCCCACGGAAAGAACCGACCGTCCACTCCTCTGGTGGCCTTCTCCCACTCCAGCTCGTAGGCCAGACGCCATGGCCGCCCCGTCCTGGCCGCCCACCACTGGCTGTACGCGGTAGCGCTGCCCATATCGATCATGATGACGGGCCAGTCCGCGTTCCACAGATCGCCGTCGGCGTCCGCGACCAGTTCGAAGTGTCCATCATCCCGACGTCCGTAGATGATCGCCCCCAGCTCACCCACCGCGCCCGAGCGCTCCCGCGGCACACATCGCAGGGCCTCGGCCTCCCGGCCTCTGTCCACGAGATCATTCAGGAAGTCCAGGTATTGCCCATTGGTTACGGGGAATCGTTTGATGATGTACCCATCCAACCACACCCGCCTGCGGGACAGCGCACCGAAGGCCTGCGGGTCGCCCCCATTCCAGAACCACCCAGGGGGGACGTAGCAGTCATCTTCGCCGATCTCAGCCAGGAGAGGGAGCGCGATGGGGTGGACCCCGGGCTGGCCCGGGCGCACGCCGTCCCAGTGCTCTCCCCGCTCGATCTGCACCGGATAGGGCACCGCGATGCGCCCCGGTGCCTGGAGCGTGAGCAGATAGCTGCCCCGCTCCAGGGGGGCGCGCTCCAAGGGCGTCTGGCCCAGGTCGCGGAGGAACACCGGCTTCAGGCGCCGCCCGGAAGGCTCGTAACGGAAGAGTCGAACCTCGGCGCCCGGGGGATCCGTCAACAACGTCACCGCCCCGCCTCCGTCGAGGTACTGCTCATACTTCCCGCGGTCGTGCATCCGGAGGCGCGCCTCGCACGCTGCCGCTGTTCGCTGATCCCTGTCGGCCTCAGCTTGCTGGTGGAGGGCGTGGTAGTGGTCAGCCAACGCCACGCGGGCCTCGGGCAGATCGGGGTAGTGCGTGAACGCCGCCCGAAGCCCCTCCACACGCTCCAGCTCCAGCCGGTCGCACGCACGCTCCAGCGCCGCCGCCCGGTCCGCCTGAGCCCAAGCTGAACGCTTCTTGTCCTCTGAGCCCCAGAGGGGAATGGTCTTCAACTCGGCCTCCGCTGCCGCTCGAAGCTCCTCTGCTTCACGGCGGAGGCGCTCCTCCTCCTGGCGCCTGGACAGGGTGCCCTGGACAACCTTCAGCGCCTGCTCCCTCTTTCTGGCGCCCTCCAACCAGTCGGCCAACGTCCTGGCCATCTCGCCGGCGTCGGCAAATCGGTGGGCGCGAGCCGGCGCCATCGCTCTCTGGCAGACGGACACCAGCTCTTCCGGGAGCGCCCCCTGCGAGGCCTTCAGCTGATCGGAGACCGGCACCCCGCTCCGCAGCTTGTCGAGGATGTCTTCCCGGCCCTCTCCGGTGTATGGGGGCTCGCCGGTGAGGAGCTGGAAGAGGATTGCGCCCAGCGCATAGACATCCGAGCGTGCGTCCACCTGGTCGAGGTCGCCTCGGGCCTGCTCTGGAGCCATGAAGGCGGGGGTGCCCATCACCTGCCCCGCGTGGGTCTGGACGGCGTCGGCTCGAGCCGCCATCGGGTCGCCCCCCTCGTCCCCCCCGGCCTCCAGCCCCGGGGCCTTGGCCAGCCCCCAGTCCACCACCAGCACATCGCCGTGATGGCCCACCATGACGTTCGAGGGCTTCAGATCCCGGTGCACCACCCCCTGACCGTGCGCGTAGTCCAGCGCCTCGCACACACGACGAAACTGCTCCACCAGACGCCGCAGGGCGGGACGCTTCACCGGGCCGTCCTCGTGGGCCCGCCTGATGACGTCGCGGAACGACGTCCCGTGAACCTCCAGCATGGTGAGGAAGGGGCGGCCGTCGGCCATCTGTCCCCGGTCGTACAGCGGGGGGATGCTGGGGTGCTGAAGACGCGCGCTGATCCCCGCCTCCCGCAGGAAGCGCAGCCGCACCCCCTCGTCCCCCTCCAGCTCAGGTCGGATGACCTTCAGCGCCACCTCCCGCCCGAGGTGGGTGTCCAGAACCCGGTACACCTCGCCCATACCGCCGCGCCCCAGGAGGCCCAGCGTCTCGAATCGCGCAGGTTGGCTCGGGGAGGTGGGCGGGTTGCTCAGCGGAGGCGCCGGGTCGGCGAGCTGGCCGGCGGTCCTCCAGGCCGCCGTCGCCTGGCTGTAGGCGCGGCCCCCCAGGCTGCCGGGCTCTGTGGACAGCCGCTGAAGGCGGTCCCGCTGTGCGCCGGAGAGGTTCAGGTGCTCGGAGAGCCACTGGAGAACATCTTCGTCCATTATTCCATGTCCTTGATACGGTCTCGGTTGTGGCGGCTCAGCCCCCGGCCCCCCGGTCCGCGGGGCCCAACGCGATCGTCCCGGTTGCCGCCGTTGTGGAGCGCGCTCCGCAAGAACCTGAGCATCGCATGGAACCGTCTGGAGACGGTCGGTCAATCCAGCAAGTCGCCCTTACAGCCCCTGCCATGTAACGCTCACTCCGACGAGCCGAGCTCGATGGGCGCGGTGAGCCCGGATGAGCCCAGGTAGAGGTGCGCCAGGGTGGCCACCCGTGGGTGGCTCCGAAGTGACTCGACGTGCTCATCGCCGATTCCACAGTGACTGAGCCGCAGCGAACGAAGCGCGGGCAGCCTCTCGGAGTCCAGCAGCGCCCTCACGCCCTCGACGCCGACGTTCCCTGTCAGGGACAGCGACTCCAGCCGCCCCAGGTACTCCGAGCGCGCGTACGCCTCCGCCACCGCGGCGTTCACCCCCTGGCCATTGAGAGCGATCCACCTCCAGGGTCGATCGATGCCTGCCACCGCCGCCACATGCGACGCGTCGATGGCTCGCCAGTGGGCGATGTGCAGCCGCTCCAGCGCAGGCAGCCCCGACGAGCTCCCCATCGCCTCGATCAGATGCTGGCTGCCGCACTGGTGCGCCTCCAGCGCCTTCAGCGACCGCAGGTGCGGCATCTCCAGCAGCGCGGTGATGCCGGGGTGGCCGTCGCTGGGGGACAGCATGTTGTTGGAGAGAGTCAGGCTCTCCAGCTTCGTGAGGTGAGTCGCCGCGCCCAGGGCATCCATCAGCTCCAGCCCCATCCAGCAGGTCGACAGATGCAGCCCGCGGAGGCCGCTCAGATGCGTCGAGCCCGCGAGGTGCGCCACGATGGGTGTCTTCATCGCCTTCTGAGTCATCCCAGCCAGCGTGAGGCTCGTGATCCGGGCCATACGCTCCGAGGTGAACATCCACTTCACCCGGGCCGGGGTCATGCCGCGCGTCGAGCCGAAGCGACTCCAGACGATGCTCCGGGCCAGCGACCAGTGCGGCGGGCACGCCTTGCGGCTGGCGGCCCCCACCCAGCCGACCGGCGCGACGCGCAGCGCATCCGGCCAGCCATCCAGCGCCTCGGCCAGCGCCGCCGCCTCCGCCGCGTTGGGCGGGAGCTGCTCGATCTGCCCCGTGAGCTGGTCCCACGCCGTGCTGGAGGGCGTCGTCAGCGGGGTGTGCGCCAGCCAGTCGGTCCAGGCGGCCCGCACCGTCACCGGCGCCGCGGCCTTCTTCTTGCGAGCGGCGCGCTTCCTGGGCTGCGCCAGCACCGGCGCGGCGGCGATGTCAGCGGCGCTGTAGGCAGACAGCGCCTCATCCAGCGCCGCCCTGACCGCCTTCGCCCGCTCGGACTTCCGAGCCGCCAGCAGGTGCGGGATGGCCTCCTTGACCGGGAAGTGCTGAAGCAGCGCCGCCGCCTCGTGGCGCAGCGCCTTGGAGCGGCTGCCGAGCTGAGGGTAGACCCGCGGCAGGTTGCTGGCCGGTCGGGACCGCAGCAGGCTGCCCGCCAGGGACCGCACCTCGGGGTTGTCGTCGATCAGCCCGTCGATCAGCAGCTCATCGATGGGCAGGCCCCAGCCGCTGGAGAAGAGATAGGTCGTCCGCCAGGTGGCCGGGCGGGCGTCGGCCGTGCAGCGGGCGCGGTAGTCCGCCGCCAGGGTCGGCAGGGCGTCCCGCAGCGCCTCGATGCTCTGTCGCACCTCATACTCCCGTGACCTCGGGGCGCGGTCCAGCACATCCAGGGCCAGCGGCGCGGCGGCGGGGTGCGCGGCGAAGCGCGTGAGCGTCTTCCACCACGGCTTGTCCACCCCAAACAGGGAGCCGCCGCCGATGAGCACCGCCAGATAGCGCCGGGTGACGCCCACCAGCACCGCCGCCGGGTGATCCGCCTGCCGCACCCACAGCGCCTCGATGGCCCCGTCCCGCCAGGCCTCCTTCATGGTCGCGGCGACGTCCTCGCGCGCCGCCGTCGGGCTCTCCTCGGCGCGCGCCAGCAGCGCGCTCAGCGCCTCGGGCATCGGCGCGCGGTTGAGGGTGTGTTGGAGCAGCCAGGAGACCCGCCGATCCTCCTGCGGCAGCGCCGCGCGGACCGCCGCCACCGCCGGGGTGATCGGCAGGGTCGCCAGCACCTCCGCCGCGCGACGCCGCACGCCCTGGTCCGCGTGCCCCAGCGCCGCCGTGAGCGGCGGCACCAGCGCCTCCTCGGGGATGACCATCGCCAGCCTCATCAACGCGTCGGCGGCCCGCTCCGGGATGTCCTTCACCAGGGAGAAGCGGTTGGTGTCGTGATCCTGCACAAAGCGGGGGCCGTCATCGCTGAAGGCGGCGATCAGCGTCGCCACCGACGAGGGGTCGCCGATGTCCGCCAGGCAGCGCAGCAGGATGTGCCGGTGCAGCCCGCCCCCGACCCGCAGCGCGTCGTGCAGCAGCGGCAGCATGGGCGCGCCGATCTTGACGATGGAGAAGGGGATCTCGTTGGTGTACTCCCAGCGCGCGTCGTCGCCCAGCGCGCGGATCTGCTCCACCATGTGCCGCCGGACCGCCTCGGTGGGGCAGTGGTGGAAGTAGGTGTAGGGGTTGGAGGCGCGCCGGGGGAACATCAGCGGCTCCAGCCGCTCGATGGGCAGGAGCTGCAGCACGTCCTGGAGCGGCCCCTGGCGATCCCACATGGCGTGCTGAATCAGCAGATCATCCTCCGCGTCCAGCAGCGGCAACCCCGCGTCGTGCTGGATGAGCAGCGTGGCCGAGACCAGGATGTTCAGGGTGTGGCCCCGGCGGTGCCTCGCGTCCTGGTCGGCCCTCCAGGCCGCGCCGAGCGCCAGCAGCGCGGGCAGGCAGGCGGTCCCCCGAGCCCGCAGCCGATCGAGCACCCGCTGCTTCTCCGCGCGCTCGTCGTAGCAATGCACCAGCGCGCGGCTGACCAGCTCTTCGTGGCTCATGGCGTCCAGCGCGATCCCCAGCCCCCGATAGCTGCGCACGGACTGGCCGGGATCATCCATCTGTTTGAACAGCCGCGCCAGCAGCGCCTGCCGCCAGACCCCTGGCGCCCACACCGCCTCAGCGCCGCCGAAGTGCGCCTCGACCCGGGCCGTCAGGTCGCTGTCCCCCGCCGCGCAGACCACCACCTGTGTGAGGTGGGGGATCAGGCTCTCCTCAACAGGGACGATGTGCCCCCGCTGGGCCAGCAGGTAGCGCAGCAGCGCCCCCAGGAAGCCGCCGACCTGACCGCGCCCGGCCAGCATCTCCGCCTCGCCGGCGCCCTCGATGAGGTGGTCGATGGTCGTCAGGGCGTTGAGCAGGTTCCAGGAGCAGCCCTCGCGATACTTCGCCTCGATGGGCCCGCCCTCGGCGGACGCCAGCAGCGCCAGGGCGTCCGCCGCGTCGTAGGCGTCGCTCTTGCGCATGGTCCACCACCACCCGTCGTCCCGCGGCACGAAGCGCCCCTCCCGAAGCGCCGCCCAGAGCACGCCGTCCAGCTCCTCATCCGGCCCCAGGTGTCCCTGGAGCGCCCGGCGCTGCTGTGCGGTGGTGGTGGTCGCTTGCATCGCCTGGGCAAACAGGGCGTCATCCACGGAGCACTCCTTCACATCGGTCCATGGCAGAGTACAGTCTCCTGAGGAGGCCATCGTGACCGAGACACCGGGGCAGGGAGAGCTGCGCATTGTCGTTCGTGCTTGTGGTCTGTGTCACTCGGACCTGCACCTCATGCACAATAGCTGGGGGACCAGCCAGTTCCCCATGATCCCCGGCCACGAGGTCGTGGGGGTAGTGGACGCGATCGGAGAGGGCGTCCCGCCAGCGCGGCTTGACCAGCGGGTCGGCGTGGGCTGGCAGTGCGGGGCCTGCGGCCAGTGCCGTCAGTGCCGCGACGGACACGACAACCTCTGCCCGGATGCACGCCACACCTGCGTGGGTCGACCCGGAGAGATGCAGGCGTATGGTCACCATGAGCACCACACACAGCCTGTCACCTACAGCGGAGCCACCATGAGCAGCTACGAGAACTACGACGAGGTGAGCCGGGTCTACGACCGCATGCGGCGACCGGTGGGGGTGCAGCAGACGCTGGCATGGCTCTCGCGGATCGGCCCCGCCGAGACCCTCGAGATCCTCGACGCCGGCTGCGGAACCGGCCAGTTCAGCGAAGCGCTGCTGCCGCACGTGCGGGCGCTGCAGTGCGTCGAGCTGAACCCCGGCATGCTGGACGTCGCGCGCCGCAAGCTGGCCACTGCGGGGCCCGATGTGACGCTCCAGCAGGGCGATCTGCTCGATCTCCCGCTGGCTGACAGCAGCGTCGACGGGCTGTGTATCAACCAGGTCGTACACCACCTGCCCGACGACGACACCTGGTCTCTCCACCGACGCGCCTTCGCGGAGGTCCGCCGTGTGCTGCGCCCCGGCGGCAGCTTCATCCTCAACACCGCCACGGCTGAGCAGATCGCACACGGCTACTGGTACTTCGGCCTGCTCCCCGACCGCGCCCTGCACGCCATGGCCGACCGGTACGCGCCGCTGGACAGGGTGCACGAGCTGCTGCGCGCAGTGGGCTTCGACGAGGTCGAGCGCCACGTCCCCGACGAGGTCATCTTCGGTGAGAACTACCTCCGCAGCGACGGACCGCTCGACCCCGACTGGCGGCGGGCCGACTCCACCTGGACACACGCCACCCCCACCGAGCTGGACGCCATCCTCGACCGGGTGCGCGCCATGCAGGCGGCGGGCACGCTGGATGCGTGGATGCACGCGGCCGATGCGAAGCGTGGCGGAGTCGGACAGGTCACCCTGGTCGCCGCCCGATGAGGCTCGCCCGCTGAAATCAGGGGCCGAGCCATCCGTCTGTGACTCATGAAGGTCTCAGGCGGCAGGCCGCCCCCGTTGCCATACGTTTCTAATCGGGTTCCACGCTCAATGATAGGAACTGATAGCTGTTGCCACCGTGGTTGTGGATGTGAACCCAGGCGGCGCTGCCCGCCGGAAGGGACACCTCCGCCTCTGTCTCCGCCAGGATGACATTGGCTTCGCTGGGGATGACGATGCTCGCCTCCCAGAGGCGCTGGTCCCCAACCCCGATTGCCACGTGGGCCTCGGCGGGCTCCGGTGCCCAGAGCGACTCGTGCCAGAGGTTGACCACCAGTCGATCGCCAGCCTGTACCGGGGCCGCGATGGGCTGCTCAAAGGCACCGTATACGCAGATATCCGTGTTGACCTCGAAGCCGCCGCCCTCCTCCCCATAGCACCAGTCTGGACACTCAAATGAGGCCGGGCGCTCCTGGGGAAAGGGGTCCGCCGCCGCGCTCATCACCTCCCACCCCGCCGCTGTGAGCAACGCCACCGGCTCGGCAGCGGTGTCCGCCACCGCCTGGGGGCGGCACCCAGCCACCATCACCATCACCATCAGCGCCAGTGTACGGGGTTCTCGCATAGGCACAGGATAGCTCGAACGTGCGGCTGTTCGTGCCCGGATACAAACCCTATACGAAGCCCCTGGCGCGACCTTGCGGGCGGATGTCCGACCGCTGCTGGAAGAGAGCTGCGCGAACTGTCACAGCGCGGGTGGCGCCGTTTGATTTAGTAGATCTGGACACGGTGCTGGCGATGTCCGCATCGATTGTCTCCGCGGTGGAGACTGGCAGCATGCCGCCGTACGCCTTTGAGCCCGAGTGCAAACGGGTGTGCCCGCAACCCGTTGGTTGAGCAGTCCTGTCATCGAGCCCCCTGTGACCCCCATTAATCCACCAGAACGCGCCGCATGGCGCGCGCCAACTGCGACTGGGTACCGTTGAGGAACGCGACGTCCCAGCGCCACAGGCGAGAGGGTGTTGCGACGTCAGATGCCTCGCCGCAAGGCGACATCCGGAGGCAAGACCAGCCGCCCGAAATCCACAGCGCCCTCACCTCCTCATCTTCAGTCAGAACGTGCCGTCAGGCGCGCGCCAACATCGAGTACGTACCGTTGAGGAACGTGACG
>Ga0316204_10002010_pt1 | contig 49416 bp, 46 predicted proteins | sample 6monrhotite_MG_2_FD_205661 | JGI IMG/M metagenome (GOLD analysis project Ga0316204, IMG submission 205661) | Microbial mat bacterial communities from mineral coupon in-situ incubated in ocean water Damariscotta River, Maine, United States -... | ecosystem: Environmental > Aquatic > Marine >... | reverse complement strand
CGAACCGAGACCGGTTTGACTACGACATGCGTGAAATCAACGTGGTGCTTCCCAGCATGACCGACCGCGATGCACCAATTGCGCAGACCATTGCCGATGAAATCGAAAAAGTGCTGGGCAAACCGGCAGAATTCGTCGCCTCCCCCGGTACTTACGATCAAAAGCACATCGACCGGATCGGGAAACTGAAGAACTGCATCGCCTATGGGCCGGGAATATTGGAACTGGCACATAAGCCCGACGAATACATCGGCGTCGACGACATGATCGACAGCGCGCAGGTGATGGCCGGGGCGCTGGTCAATATCCTAAATGCGTAGGGTGGGGACATTCCCGCCAATCCTAAGAAGTGTTTGGGGTGGACCCAATAGCCAGAAAGGACGCTTTCTAGGGAAAATGCGCGCCAGTGACGATACGTAGGATGGGTGATTTCACCCATCCTACGGTCACGTGCCGGTTCGATCGCTCTTACCCATGATTTGCCGTCGTGATCCGGTAAACAGCTTTGATGATCAGCGGTTGGCTTTGCGCAAATCCGCGGTTTGCCGGGACTTGATTTGCCCCGGCGTTAGGTCAACACTACACTCAACAACAAGGGGAACATCATGCTTTTCTATAAGACACTCGCGGCATCCACTGCCATAGTACTTTGCGCCTCGGCAGCACTCGCCCAGGACAGCATCACGGTCGCGATCCAGTTGGAGCCGCCGAACCTTGACCCGACAGGTGGCGCTGCACAGGCGATTGATAGCGTGCTTTATGCCAATGTGTTCGAGGGGCTCACGCGGTTCGATGCTGATGGCGCAATTGTTCGGGGACTGGCCCAAGGCTGGGACATTTCGGTTGACGGGTTGGTGTATACCTTCACCCTCGCCGCCGGCGTGACCTTCCATGACGGCACGGTAATGGATGCACAGGACGTGAAATTCAGCCTTGATCGCGCCCGGGCTGAGGATAGCACCAATGCACAAAAGGGGCTGTTTGCCGGAATTGCGGATGTGACGGTCATTGACCCGCTGACCGTGCAGGTCACGCTGGATCAGCCAAACGGCAACTTTCTGTTCAACATGGCTTGGGGTGATGCGGTGATCGTCGCCCCTGAAAGCATCGAAAACATCGCCTCCAACCCCATCGGCACCGGGCCCTTCACCTTTACCGATTGGGTGCAGGGCGACCGGTTGGAACTTGCACGCAATCCTGACTACTGGGGGCCAGCCCCGGCGCTGGAAAGTGCTACGTTCCGTTTTATCGCCGACCCGACAGCGGCCTTCGCTGCGGTGATGGCCGAGGATGTGGATGTCTTTGTCGGCTTTCCTGCGCCGGAAAACCTGCCACAGTTTGAGGCAGATCCACGGTTCCAGGTTCTTGTCGGCAATACCGAAGGTGAGACGATCCTGTCCACCAACAACAAGATGCCGCCGTTTGATGATGTGCGGGTCCGCAAGGCCGTCGCCCTCGCCATCGATCGTCAGGCAATCATTGATGGGGCGATGTTCGGGCTCGGCACGCCCATCGGCACGCATTTTGCACCGCATAACCCCGACTATGTCGATCTGCTGGCAAACTCGCCCTATGACCCCGACCAAGCACGTGCCCTGCTGGCCGAGGCAGGCTATCCTGATGGCTTTACTACCACGTTGAAACTGCCACCGCCCTCTTATGCGCGGCGCGGGGGTGAAATTATCGCCAGCCAGCTGCGTGCTGTCGGGATCGAGACCGAGATTACCAATCTGGAATGGGCGCAGTGGATCGAAGAGGTCTTTTCAAACAAGGACTTTGGCCTGTCGATCGTGAGCCACACCGAGCCAATGGATATCGGCATTTACGCCAACCCAGATTACTATTTCCAGTATGACAACCCGGAATTCCAGACGCTGATGGAGACATTGAACGCCACAACAGACCCTGACGCGCGCAGTGAATTGCTGGGGCAGGCGCAGACCATCATTTCTGAGGACTATGTGAACGGTTATCTCTTTGAACTGGCCGTGGCGACGGTAGCCAAGGCCGGAATCGAAGGGCTTTGGGTGAACCAGCCGACCGCCGCCGTTGACCTGACCGGCGTCAGCTGGGGGAACTAGGCCCATGCCCCCCGTCACGGCATTGCGGGGGGCTGTCCGTCAGGCGGCGCGCGCCACGACAGCCTTGAGATCGACAAGGGCATTGGCGGCCTGCGCGGCCTCTTTGCCTTTGGTCACGAAATGATCGCGAAAGACCGTCCGGTGATGCTCGGTTTCCTGAAACTGATGCGGTGTCAGACTGACCGACAGGACGGGGACCAGCGTGTCCAGCCCTGCGCACATCCCGCAGCCTTCCCGTGGGGCGTTCCACCCCGCCCTGGAAGGGAAGGCGTCCTGGCAGGAACTGTGTCACCTCGCAAGAGGGCATTGGCGTGATCCGCTATGCCTTTGGCCGCCTGACGTCGCTGGTGATCAGCCTGATCGTTGCCTCTGTCGTGATCTTCGCCGTGATCGAGGTGATCCCCGGTGACCCGGCCGCCTTCATGCTGGGGGTGAACGCGCGGCCTGATACGATTGCCGCGCTGCGGGCGGAAATGGGTCTCGATCAGCCATTGATCACCCGATATTTGGCTTGGGTTACCGGGCTGTTGCGCGGTGATTTTGGTCAGTCATGGACTTACAAAACCCCGGTGTCCGAGCTCATCTCTGACCGTATCTGGGTCTCGCTGCCGCTCGCCATCTTCGCGCTGGGCCTATCCACCCTCATCGCCTTTCCCGCTGGCATCTATGCCGCCAGCAGGCGCGGCGGACCGGGGGATGTGACCATCATGGGGGCAACCCAACTGGGCGTTGCGATCCCGAATTTCTGGTTTGCGATGATCCTCGTGCTGATCTTTGCCATCAATCTGCGCTGGTTTTCCGCCGGAGGGTTTCCCGGCTGGGGCAACCCATTGCTGGCGATCAAATCGCTGACCCTGCCCGCCATTGCGCTTGCCTTGCCGCAAGCGGCCATCCTCGCGCGCGTCATGCGTTCATCGCTTCTCGATATGCTGGGCGAGGATTTTATCCGCACCGCGCGCGCGAAGGGCCTTTCGGCCCGCCAAGCGCTTTGGAAACATGCGCTGCGCAACGCGCTGATCCCGGTGCTGACGATCATCGGCTTGCAGTTTTCCTTTCTGCTGGCCGGGGGGATCATCATCGAGCAGGTGTTCTTTCTGCCCGGCCTTGGGCGGCTGATCTTCCAATCTATCAGCGCGCGCGATCTGATCGTGGTCGAAAGCGTCGTGATGTTGCTGGTGTTCACGGTGATCGTGGTGAACTTTCTTGTCGATCTGGCCTATGCCGCCGTTGACCCTCGGCTGAGGACAAAGGCATGAGCCGCAATCTGATCATCGGGACAGTGCTCACAAGCATCTTTGTTGCCCTTGCGGCGGTATCATTCGTCTGGACGCCGCATGACATCGAGACCCTCGACATTCCCAACAAGCTGCAAGGGCCAGGAGGCGGCAATCTTCTCGGCACCGATCATTTCGGGCGCGATATCCTGTCGATGATCATGATGGGCGCCCGCACCTCGATTGCCGTTGCGGTGGTCGCGGTCGGCATCGGCATGGCGCTCGGCATCCCGTTGGGATTGCTCGCGGCAGCGCGGCACGGGTCGCTCTTGGACGAGTTGATCATGCGTGGCAATGACCTTGTTTTCGCCTTTCCCTCGCTGGTCATCGCAATCCTGATCACAGCCGTTTTCGGGGCCTCGGCGGTGAATGCCATCATCGCCATCGGCATCTTCAACATCCCGGTCTTTGCGCGCCTGACGCGCGGAGCGGCCTTGCCATTGTGGGAACGGGATTTCATTCTCGCTGCCCGTGTCTGCGGCAAATCGGCGACGCGCATCTCGGTTGAACACATCCTGCCCAACATCACCAATCTGATGATTGTACAGGGAACGATCCAGTTTTCGCTGGGGATTCTTGCCGAAGCCGCGCTGTCCTACATCGGCCTTGGCGCACAACCCCCAACCGCCAGTTGGGGGCGCATGCTGGCAGACGCGCAAACGCTGGTCAGCATCGCGCCGCATACCGCACTGGTGCCGGGTTTCGCGATCCTGCTGATGGTGCTGGGGCTGAACCTGATGGGAGACGGCTTGCGCGACTGGCTTGACCCGCGGATCCGGGTGGCGCGGACATGAGCCTGCTTGCGATCAAGGACCTCGGCGTTTCGATCAATGGCACAGCGATTTTGCATGATGTCAGCCTGCGCATGACACATGGCGAGATCGTGGCGATCACCGGCGAAAGCGGGTCAGGCAAGTCGATGACTGCTTTGGCGGTCATGGGGCTGCTGCCGCGTGGTGCAACGGCGGCGGGGCAGATCGTGTTGGATAGCACGGATATTCTGCGCACATCCGAAACGGATCTGTGCCAGATGCGCGGCAATGCGATGGGCATGGTGTTTCAGGAACCCATGACAGCGCTGAACCCGGTGCAGACGATAGGGGATCAGGTGGCGGAAACGATCCTGATCCATGAAAAGACGACCAAGGTAGAGGCCCATGACCGCGCCGCTGCCATGCTGGCGCGGGTCGGGCTGAAGCTATCGCCAACCCGTTATCCGCATGAGCTTTCTGGCGGTCAACGTCAGCGTGTTGTCATCGCCATGGCGATTGCCCTGCGCCCCAAGCTGCTTATCGCGGATGAGCCGACAACGGCGCTCGATGTGACAACGCAGGCGCGCATTCTTGATCTGTTGCGCGACCTCGTGCGGGAATTTGACATGGGGCTGCTAATAATCACGCATGATCTGGCTGTGGTCGCGGATGTCGCCGACAAGATCGTCGTGATGCAAAAGGGCCGCGTGGTCGAGGCAGGCGCGACGCAAGACCTGCTTGCCAATATGCAGCATCCCTACACCAAGGCCTTGTTCGAAGCCTCAACACATGTTGTTTCGCTTCCAGAAGCCAAACCCAGCGCACCAATGCTGAGCGTTCAAGACGTGGTCCGCGACTATCCGATCACACGCCGGCGCCTGCGCGGACCGCGCCCGATGTTCCGCGCGCTGCATGATATCAGCTTTGAAATCAATCAGGGCGAGCGTCTGGGGCTTGTGGGCGAAAGCGGCTGCGGAAAATCAACCCTGACACGGGCGATATTGGGGCTGGAGGACGTGCAGGGCGGTGAAATACGCCTTGATGGGCAAGCCGTTTTCGCAGGCAAGCGCCCCAATCTGGCGGTGCGGCGCAAGATGCAGGTGGTGTTTCAGGATCCCTACAGCAGCTTCAACCCCCGACACCGGGTGGAGCGGCTGATTACCGAGCCATTTCATCTCTTGGACAGCCCGCCGACGGGGCAGGCGCGTCAGGCAGCGATAGCCAAGGCTCTGGGCGATGTGGGTCTGACACCGGAGGATGCGAGCAAATTCATACATGAATTCTCTGGCGGGCAACGCCAACGCATCGCCATAGCGCGCGCACTGATTGTCGAACCAGAGCTGATCATCTTTGATGAGGCAGTCTCGGCGCTTGATGTCTCTGTTCGCGCGCAGGTGCTGGACCTGATCGCAGAGCTCTGTCGCAAGCGGCCTCTGGCCTATCTTTTCATCAGCCATGATCTGTCGGTCGTGCGCAGTGTCACCGACCGGGTGATCGTCATGCAAGCAGGCAAAATCGTGGAACAGGGTGAAACAGAGGCTGTTTTTGCCAATCCACAGCACCCTTACACACAAACGCTGATCGCCGCAGCACCACAACTGCCGCAGATTGGCATGGTGGTCTGAAACAGGGCTTGCTACGCTTTTGGCAACAAAAGGGGGCTATCATGCGACTGGCTGGCAAAACGGCGATCGTGACAGGCGGTGGATCGGGATTTGGCGCGGGGATTGCGCGCAAATTTGCCGCCGAGGGGGCACAGGTCATCCTTGCCGATATCAACACCGACGGCGCCCAGCATGTCGCAGATGAAATCGGCGCGCGCGCGCTGACCTGTGATGTCTCGGACAGTGCCTCGGTCAATGCGCTGGCGCAGTCGGTGCTGGCGGCGGGGCCGCTGGATATTTTGGTCAATAATGCGGGCATCACCCATCTGCCCGGCGCGATGGAGGACGTAAGCGAAGGTGACTTTGACCGGGTTTTTCAGGTGAACATGAAGTCAGTCTATCTGACCGCCCGCGCCTTCGTGCCCCATTTCAAGGACCGCAAGGCGGGGGCCATCCTGAACGTGGCCTCGACGGCGGGCGTCTCGCCCCGGCCAAGGTTGAACTGGTACAACGCATCAAAGGGTTGGATGATTACGGCAACCAAGACAATGGCGGTGGAACTGGCCCCCGAAGGCATCCGCGTCAATGCGATCAACCCGGTGGCCGGAGAGACACCGTTGCTCAAAACCTTCATGGGCGAAGATACGCCAGAGATGCGGGCCAAATTTCTGTCAACGATTCCGCTCGGCCGGTTTTCCACGCCAGAGGATATGGGAAACGCCGCCTGCTTTCTTTGCTCGGACGAAGCCAGCATGATCACCGGCGTCGCGATGGAGGTGGACGGTGGGCGCTGTATCTAAGGGCAAACGCAACCTGATTACAGATATTGCGGGCCTGCGGGTCGGCAATGCGCAGGATGATCATATCAAGACGGGCACAACGGTGCTGGTTGCCGACCGGCCATTCACTGCCAGCGTTCATGTGATGGGCGGGGCGCCAGGCACCAGGGAAACTGACCTGTTGGCCCCGGACAAGACGGTGCAACAGATCGATGCGCTGGTGCTGTCGGGGGGGTCGGCCTTTGGGCTGGATGCCTGTTCAGGCGTCATGGACGGGCTGCGCGAGATGGGGCGGGGTTTCGCCATAGGTGACATGCGCATTCCGATTGTGCCGGGTGCCATCGTTTTTGACCTGATCAATGGCGGGGCCAAGGAGTGGGATGAGAGCCCCTATCGCAAACTGGGCCGGCAAGCGCTTGAGAGCGCCGCGCCGGAGTTTGACATTGGCACAGCCGGCGCTGGCACCGGCGCGTTGGCGGCGATGCAAAAAGGCGGGCTGGGCTCGGCGTCCCTGACCTTGCCGGATGGCACGACTGTGGGCGCATTGGTGGTGGTCAACGCGCTTGGCAGTGTGACAACCCCGGGTGACAGGCACTTCTGGGCCGCCGCGTTTGAAATTGACGGCGAGTTTGGTGGCGCAGGCCCTGATCGGGTGGCGGGTCATATCGCGCCGGAACCCAGCCGCAAGGAACACGCCATGATGCAAGTGGCAACGGAAGGGACCAACACGACCATCGCCATCGTCGCAACCGATGCACCGCTGAGCAAAACGCAGTGTCACCGCCTCGCGGTGACCGCGCATGATGGCATGGCGCGGGCGATTGTGCCGTCGCATACCCCGCTGGATGGTGATCTGGTGTTCGCGGTGGCAACCGGCGAGGCCACCGGTGTCGATCAATCCGCGTTTCGCGAGATTGCGGCTGCCGGGGCGACCTGTCTTGCGCGGGCAATCGCGCGCGGGGTCTATGCGGCGACGCCTGCAGCGGGGGACATCATGCCGACCTATCGCGCGCTAAACCCGGAAAGCTAATTCCGGCGCGGCCTCAGGCCCATCATCCAGACCTTGCGGCGGGCAATGGCAAGGAACAGCGCCGCGACAAGTGCTATGGACAGCATCACCTTGGTGACGGACCCCATCGTGCCAACGATCTGCACCGCATGGACGACAGTCCCCACAGCCGCCAAAAGAACCAGCCCCGTATGGCCCCAACGCCAGATGCGCAGCGGCATGCGCGGACGCAAGAGCGCAAGAACCCCCGCACCAAAGATGGCCCACATCGCCAGCAGACCCCAAATAGCAAAGGGCGTCGGCGACCGCAGCAGCAAGACATCAATCACATCGGGCGGGCTGGTGACCCACAGGCCGATGACATGCAAGGCGACGGCCAGCACAAGCACCAGCCCGCCATAACGGTGCAACCTGCGGCTAGTGGTTAACGACGGGCCCGGCAGCGCGCCAACAACCAACAATGGCTGCAACAGCATTGTCGCCATGCCCACAACCCCCGCAAGCCCCGCCGCAATATAAAGCGGTTCACGCCATTGCAGCAGCGGGCTGTTTGCCGCCACCACGATAGGCGCGCCAATCACGAAGGCCACCAAACCCCAGATCAAGGCGCTACGCATCGGATCAGGCTGGCTCCAGCACGAAATCCGCATTGAGCGTCGTAACCTTGGGGCTGGTCATGAGGGGGCGCAGAAATACGGTCCTGAATGCTCCGCTGTCATAGGCAAGATGCCCGTGTGCCTGCCCGAAGGCAGGGACGATCTGCGGCATCTCCAGGCGAAACGTGCCGTTGGCATCGGTGAGGGTTGCCCCATGGCTCTGCGGGTCGCGCTCATGGCCCTCGGTGGTGTGCGCCCAGATCTGAATACGCTGCCCCGGCAAGGGCGCGCCGTCGCCCGCCTGGCGCACGGTACCCGTCATCCAGAAACCGCCACCACCAATACGTTCCACGATGGGAGCGCCGGGACGGTAGTTGTTGGACCCGCCGCGCATTGTCGGTGTAGCTGAGACGCCAGCGACCTGCGCATAGGCCGGTTGGCTGGCTGCGCCCGTCAGCAATATGGCACTGCCAGCGGTGAGTACGGTGCGGCGGTTGATCAAGGATGTTTTCATGCGAAGTCTCCGTGACGCGGATCGCGATAAGGCAAAGATAGCACATCGTGTCACGATTTCGAATTGCGATGGCGCTTGGCACAACATGCGCGCCCGTCAAACCTTTGTGATGCACCGCGCGAAAATGCAAAAGCCCCGGGAATTGACCCCGGGGCTTCTTGTTCAGCGGCACGCCATGCACCCCCGGGGTCAGGCCCCGGAGCGCATTCCGCCTCAGTTCAACGCCTGATCTGTAATCACGCTGGTCCATGCGCCTGTCGGCTGCTCTGAAATGACCGGATCAGACCCGCCCGCCAGCAGCGTATCCACCGTCCGCTGGAAATCCGCGGGATCAAGCGAGCCATCGGACCCTGCGGTCAGCTTGGCGATCTCACCCATCATCCGGATCTGCGCAGCTTCGGATTGCGCACCGGTCTCATCATTGTCCAGAACGATACCCGCAGCGGCTTCGGGGTTTTCTTCGGCCCACTTCCAGCCTTTCATGGACGCGCGCACAAAGCGCACCATCTTGTCCACGAACACAGGGTCGTCAAGGTTGTCTTCCAGCGCATAAATGCCGTCCTCAAGCGTGGCAACGCCTTGATCCTCGTATTTGAACGTCACCAGTTCATCCTCGGAAACGCCTGCATCCAGCACCTGCCCGTATTCGTTGTAGGTCATGGTCGAAATACAATCAGCTTCGCGGTTGAGCAGCGGATCGACGTTGAATCCCTGCTTGAGCACCGTCACGCCATCGTCGCCGCCATCCGTCGGAATGCCCGCCTGGCTCATCCAGCTGAGGAACGGGTATTCGTTGCCAAAGAACCAGACACCGATGGTTTTGCCCCGGAAATCCTCGACATTCTCAATGCCCGTGTCTTTCCAGCAGGTCAGCATCAGACCCGACGTTTTGAACGGCTGCGCGATATTCACCACAGGCAGACCCTTCTCGCGGGCGGCCAGCGCAGATGGCATCCAGTTCAGCATCACGTCAGCGCCACCGCCGGCCAGCACCTGAGGCGGCGCAATGTCAGGACCACCGGACAGGATCGTTACATCCAGCCCTTCTTCCTCATAAAACCCCTGATCGAGGGCCACATAGTAGCCCGCAAACTGCGACTGCGTGACCCACTGCAATTGCAGCGTCACTTCGTTTGCGTCGCCATCAGCTTGCGCCATGCCGCCCAATCCTGCGGCCAGTGCCGCTGCCATCATTACCTTCTTCATATTGACCTCCTAGTCAGTTGATTTGCCCTCTTGCCGGGGCTCATTTCTGTGATTTGCGTTGCGATGGGTGCCAAAAAGTCACCCGCCCCTCGATCCATGCCATTGTTCCATAAAACGCGCTTCCCGCGAGTGCTGCCACCACAATCTCCGCCCAAACCATATCAAGCGCAAGCTGGCCGACCGATGTCGATATCCGAAAGCCCATGCCAACCGTGGGTGAGCCAAAGAATTCAGCGACAATCGCCCCAATCAACGCCAAGGTAGTCGCAATCTTGAGGCCGTTAAAGATAAACGGCATCGCCGCAGGCAGGCGCAGCTTGAACAACGTCGGCCAATAGCCCGCGCCATAGGTCCGCATCAGATCGCGCTGCATCGCGCTGGTGTCGCGCAGTCCGGCGACCGCGTTCACCAAAATCGGGAAAAATACCATGACGGCCACAACCGCGGCCTTCGATTGCCAGTCACTGCCCAGCCAACGCACGAAAATCGGCGCGGTGCCTACGATGGGCAAAGCGGCCATAAAACCGCCAACCGGCAGGATGCCCCGGGTCAGGAAATCGGATCGGTCGGCCAGAACAGCGACGCCAAAGGCGGCAAGCATCCCCACGATGTACCCCGTCAACGCACCCTTGATGATGGTTTGTTCAAAATCAGCCCATAGGATCGGTAATTCACCCGCAAAACGGCTGGCAATCATGGTCGGCGGAGGCAGGATGATCGGGCTGACCTCCAGCATCCGCACCAGCAGTTCCCACATTATCAGCAGGGTCAGACCGAATATCGCGGGAACCAGAAGTTGCACCGCCCTGCTGTGCGCAGAACGACTATTTGCCAGCCGGGTATTCACAAACCAGCCGACGCTCCAGACCAAAAGCGCACTGATGATCGCCGGGCCCGTCATGCCGCCTGCATCCCCATGCGACGCAGCGTCCAGCGTTCCAATATGCTAAACAGCCCCACCAGCGCCGCCGCTGTAATTGCGGCGGCAAAAAGGGCTGCCCAAGTGACCAACGGTTGCCCGTATTGATCACCCACCAGCATCCGCGCACCAAAGCCAGCGCGCGCGCCCGTCGGCAACTCGGCAACGATCGCACCCACCAAAGAGGCCGAAATCCCGATTTTCAATGAGGCGAACAGATATGGCACCGAGGCCGGCAGGCGCAACTTCCAGAACCCTTGCGCGGCGCTGGCGTGATAGGTGCGCAACAAGTCCAACTGCATCGCATCGGGACGACGCAGACCCTTCACCATACCCACGACAACGGGAAAGAAACTCAGATAGGCACTGATCACGGCTTTGGGGAACAGCCCCTGAATGCCAATCGACCCCAGCATCACGATGATCATCGGTGCAAGGGCCAGGATCGGGATCGTCTGGCTGGCAATTGCCCATGGCATCACGCTCATATCCATCGCACGGTTATAGACAATGCCCACGGCCAGCAGAATGCCCAGACCGGTGCCAATGACAAAGCCCAGCAAAGTGGCCGACAGCGTGACCCAGCCGTGGTAAACCAGCGACCTGCGCGATGTGATTTTCTTCAAGGCAACCGTTTCCCACATCTCGACCGCGACCTGATGCGGCGAGGGCAGACGCGGGCGGTCAAGCGTATAGGTCATGCCGAAAAGTTGCGGATTGCGCAACGCCAGCCCGATCCCGGACAGCTCTTGTCTGGCCGCAGGCGTATCGGGGCTCACCGCAATGTCCTGCCGCTGGGCCTGATCCGCCGTCAGATGCATGTTCATCGGCACGACAGCCACGACCCACAACAACAGGATCGCGCCCAAAACGCTCAGGACGGGTAGCAAAGATTTCACAGGCTCCCTCCTTCATCTTGGCCCAAAAACTCCCGCCGGAGGCGATCCCTAGTCATCAACATGCCCCGCCCTCAGCCCGTCACGCACCCGGTGCGCCACCGCGATAAACTCCGGCGTATCCCGAATATCCAGGGGCCGCTCTTTGGGCAGCGGGCTGTCAATCACATCTGTAATCCGCCCCGGACGCGGCGACATCACAACGATCTTTGTCGACAGATACACAGCCTCGGGGATCGAATGGGTCACAAACCCGATCGTCTTTTCGGTGCGCTCCCAGAGCTGCAAAAGCTGTTCATTCAGGTGATCACGCACGATCTCATCCAGCGCGCCAAAGGGTTCATCCATCAGCAGAATATCGGCATCAAACGCCAGCGCCCGCGCAATCGAGGCACGCTGCTGCATACCGCCCGACAACTGCCACGGGAATTTCTTCTCAAACCCTGCCAGATCAACCAACTCAAGCACCCGGGTTATGCGCTCATTCTGCTCCGCCCGCGAAAACCCCATGATCTCCAACGGCAGCTTGATATTGCCGCCAATGGTGCGCCATGGATAAAGCCCCGCCGCCTGAAACACATAGCCATAGGCGCGGGCCATTCGTGCCTCTTCGGGGGTCATGCCATTGACCGAAATCTGGCCACCCGTCGGTGTCTCCAACCCCGCGATACAGCGCAAGAACGTTGTCTTGCCACAGCCCGAAGGGCCGATGAACGACACGAATTCACCCTTCTTTATCTCAAGGTTCACGTCCTTGAGGGCATGCACAGGGCCATCGTTGGTTTCGAACGTCAGGTTCAAACCTTGTGCATTAATCGTCGTATCAGCAGTCACAGTTCACCCCGCCGCCTCGAATGCTATCCGAGACATCATCCATTATCTTTCATCACACCCCCGTCGCCGGAATTCCCGTCCGTTCCACAGGCCGAGGTGCCGTCAGTTCTTTCCATTTACTCAACGCCTTATTCGTCGGCGTATTCGCCTCGCGTTTCACGAATTTGCCGTGGCCTTCCTGCGTGCGTACCTCACCATCATGGATCGCCACATGGCCGCGCGTCAGGGTAAAGCGCGGCAGGCCCTTCACCGCTTTGCCCTCGAACACATTGTAGTCGATGGCCGACTGTTGGGCGCCCGCCGTAATCGTCTTGGATTTCTCAGGGTCCCAGACCACCAGATCGGCGTCAGCCCCCACCAGCACTGCCCCCTTGCGCGGATAGCAATTCAGCACCTTCGCGATATTGGTCGAGGTCACGGCCACAAATTCGTTCATCGTCAGACGGCCCGTCGCTACACCATGGGTCCAAAGCATCGGCATGCGATCCTCAAGACCGCCCGTTCCATTCGGGATTTTCGTGAAATCCCCCACGCCATAGCGTTTCTGATCCGTCGTGAATGCACAGTGATCGGTAGCCACAACGCTGAGTGAGCCGGACTGCAAACCGGCCCACAGGCTATCTTGATGCTGCTTGTTACGGAATGGCGGTGACATCACGCGGCGGGCGGCATGGTCCCAATCCTTGTCGAAATACTCAGACTCATCCAGCGTCAGATGCTGGATCAGCGGCTCGCCCCAGACGCGCTTGCCCTGCATGCGGGCGCGCCGGATCGCCTCATGCGCCTCTTCACAGGATACATGCACGATATAGAGCGGCACGCCGGTCATATCCGCGATCATGATGGCACGGTTGGCCGCTTCACCCTCAACCTGTGGCGGACGGGAATAGGCGTGGGCCTCTGGCCCGGTATTGCCTTCGGCCAGCAGTTTGGCAGAAAGCTCCGCCACCACATCGCCATTCTCGGCATGGACCATCGCGATGGCCCCAAGCGAGGCAAGGCGCGAGAAGGACGCATACATCTCATCGTCGTTGACCATCAGCGCACCCTTGTAAGCCATGAAATGCTTGAAGGTGTTGATGCCACGATCCTTGACCACGCTTTCCATCTCATTGAACACCTGCTCGCCCCACCAGGTGACGGCCATGTGGAAGGAATAGTCACAGTTCGCACGGCCTGACTTGTTGTCCCACATCTGCAAGGCATCATGCAGGCCCTGACCGGGGCTGGGCAGGGCAAAGTCGACCACCATCGTGGTGCCGCCAGAGAGCGCGGCGCGCGTCCCGCTTTCGAAATCATCGGTGGAATAGGTGCCCATGAAAGGCATCTCAAGGTGGGTATGCGGGTCAATGCCGCCGGGCATGACATAGCAACCTGTCGCGTCGAGTTCTTCATCGCCCTTCAGGTTCGGGCCAATTTCGATGATCTTGCCATCGTCAATCAGGACGTCTGCCTTGTAGGTCAGGTCCGCGGTGACAATTGTTCCGTTTTTGATGACTTTGGTCATTGGTCTCTCCTCAAGTCCGGGACTGCGTTGTTCTGGGTTGAAACCCTCACCCAACAATCTCTGCCGTTTCGACAACGGCATGAAACAGCACATCGGTGCCTGCTGTCGCCCATTCCGGTGAAATCTCTTCCGCCTCATTATGGCTCAGCCCATCCACACACGGGCACATCACCATCGCGGTGGGATAAATATCGTTGATCCAGCAGGCGTCATGGCCCGCGCCCGAGACGATATCCATGTGGCTGTATCCCAACCGCTCTGCCGCGCCGCGCACGGCGTTCACGCAGGTTTCATCAAAGGCCGGCGGGTCGAATTGGCCGACGATCTCGCAGGAAAACGCGACGCCGATATCTTCGCACAGCTTCGGCGCGCGTTCGTTGAATTCTGCAACCATCGCATTCAGCTTGTCCAACAAATGCGTCCGCATATCGACGGTAAAGACTACCTTGCCGGGGATGATATTGCGCGAGTTTGGATAGACGTCGATATGGCCTATCGCACCCACCGCGTTGGGCTGGTTTTTCATCGCGATCTCATGCACCAGTTCCGTCACCAGCGCCAAGCCGCGACCTGCATTCTTGCGCATACGCATCGGGGTCGAGCCTGTATGGCTTTCCTTGCCCGTCACTGTGCATTCGATCCACCGCAGGCCCTGACCGTGGGTGACGACGCCGATGTCCTTGCCTTCAGCTTCCAATATCGGGCCCTGTTCGATGTGCAGCTCAAAGAACGCATGCATCTTGCGGTTGCCGACCTTCTCTTCGCCTTTCCAACCGATCCGCTCCAACTCATCGCCAAACCGTTTGCCTTCCGCATCTACCCGGTCATTCGCCCACTCAAGCGTATGCTTGCCAGCAAAAACACCCGAAGCGAGCATGGCAGGCGCATAGCGCGTGCCTTCTTCATTGGTCCAGTTCGTCACGACAATCGGATGTTTGGTCTTGATATCGAGATCATTGAGGGTGCGTAAAATTTCCAGGCCGCCCAACACACCCAGCACACCGTCATACTTGCCACCCGTCGGCTGCGTATCGAGGTGCGAGCCCACATAAACGGGGAGCGCGTCGGGGTCTGTACCTTCGCGCCGCGCAAACATATTGCCGATCTCATCGACGCCCATCGTGCAACCTGCCGCCTCACACCATTTCTGGAACAGCTGACGGCCTACGCTGTCTTCATCTGTCAAGGTCTGGCGATTGTTCCCGCCCGCAACGCCGGGGCCGATCTTGGCCATCTCCATCAGGCTGTCCCACAGCCGTTCACCATTGATACGCAGGTTTTCTCCGGGGGCTGGCATGGGGGGGCTCCTTCGCTTGCCTTGGCGCTTGCATTTGACCAACTGGTCAAAACAACGCTAACAGAGGGAAAGCACCAGTCAAGTTCCCCGCTCGGATTTCGGGCAGTTGCGGACAAAGCTGGCATCAAAGGGCAGGTCTGCCCAAATTCCGCCCGTATTTTAGGCAAGGGACCAGTATGACAAAGCCGCCCACCCGCATCCAGCAACGTAATCGCGCTGCAATTTTGTCCGCCGGTCTGGATGTGTTTTCCCAATTCGGATTCCGTGGCACAACGTTGGATCAGATTGCCGATGCTGCGGGGCTGTCAAAGCCGAATTTGCTCTACTATTTCGCCTCAAAAGAGGCGATTCATTCAGCATTGCTGGAACGCCTGCTTGAAACCTGGCTGGACCCCTTGAAAGCGCTGGATGGTGCCGGCGACCCCATTTCCGAAGTCATGGGGTATGCCCGGCGCAAATTGGCGATGAGCCGGGACTTTCCGCGCGAAAGCCGCCTCTTTGCCAATGAGATACTACAGGGTGCACCTCGGATCGAAGAAATCCTGAAGAACGAGCTTAAATTGCTCGTCGATGAAAAGGCGCGAATCATCAAGGCATGGGCCGATGACGGCAAGATTGCAGATATCGACCCGCATCACCTGATCTTCTCAGTCTGGGCCTTCACTCAGCATTACGCTGACTTTGATGTGCAGGTGCGTGCCGTTCTAGGGGACAAGGCACCCTACGATGGCGCAAGCGCCTTTCTTGATACTCTCTATGAGAAACTCTTGCGACCTTAAACAATTGTTCACCAAGCCTCGGAACTATGCGGTATGCAGATTGTCCACGCCGCCACGGTTCGTCACCCCAATGCAAACCCAAGCTGGTGCGCCCGCATCTTTGATGCCAAGGCCGCACGGACAGGTGGAATTGTCCGTCGTGCCGTCCGCGATGTCGAACGCGAAATTGGCCGCCCCGCCTTTGTTGCAGAGGTCAGTCGCCGTGGGTTTCACCTGATTGAATGCGGCGGACAATTCATCATCATCTGCAACGCCGGAAAGATGGTCGTACACACCTGAGTGCAATAATCTTCGTACGAAGATTATTGCACTGGCCAAGAATTTTTGACAAAAATTCTTGGCCCTACTCTGCTGCAACGGCGCCCGGGTTATTCGGGTGGGTCGTCCAGTTTGCATATTCCTTTTCGACAACCTTGCCCGTGCGCGGATCAACCTCGCCCGGGGTCATTTTCTCCAGAGTGATGCAGTTCTCGACCGGGCAGACATCAACGCAAAGGTTGCAGGCTACGCATTCTTCATCAATCACGGTGAATGTGCGATCCTCAGACATCGCAATCGCCTGATGGCTGGTGTCCTCGCAGGCCGCAAAGCAGCGCCCGCATTTGATGCAGTCGTCCTGATTGATCTTGGCCTTGGCCACGTAATTGAGGTTCAGGTACTTCCAGTCCGTCACGTTTGGTACGGCACGGCCAACAACCTCTTCCACGCTGGTGTAGCCCTTCTCATCCATCCATTGTGACAGGCCGCTGATCATCTCTTGCACAATCTTGAAGCCATAGGTCATCGCGGCCGTGCAGACCTGCACATTGCCAGCGCCAAGGCTGATGAATTCTGCCGCATCGCGCCAGGTGGTGATGCCACCAATGCCGCTGATTGGCAGACCATGGGTTTCGGGATTGCGCGCAATTTCAGACACCATCGACATCGCAATCGGCTTGACCGCCGGGCCACAATACCCGCCATGCGAGCCTTTGCCGTCAATCGAAGGCTCGGGCGACATGGTATCAAGGTTCACGGAGGTGATCGAGTTGATCGTGTTGATCAGACTAACCGCATCGGCACCGCCCCGCATAGCGGCTGCCGCCGGTTTGCGCACATCAGTGATGTTGGGCGTCAGTTTCACGATCACCGGCTTATCATAGTACTGCTTGCACCAGCGCGTCACCATCTCAATATACTCTGGCACCTGCCCTACGGCTGCGCCCATGCCCCGTTCCGACATCCCATGCGGGCAGCCAAAGTTCAGCTCGATCCCATCTGCACCAGTGGCCGCCACGCGGGGGAGGATATCTTTCCAAGCCTGTTCTTCACAAGGCACCATGATCGATACGATGATCGCGCGATCGGGGTAGTCCGCCTTCACACGGGTGATTTCTTCAAGGTTCACCTCAAGCGGACGGTCCGTGATCAACTCGATGTTGTTAAGGCCCAGAAGGCGGCGGTCGGCGCCGTAAATCGCGCCATAACGCGGGCCGTTGACGTTCACGACCGGCGGGCCTTCGGAGCCCAGGGTCTTCCAGACCACACCGCCCCATCCAGCCTCGAAAGCACGGCGGACATTGTATTCCTTGTCCGTTGGTGGCGCTGAGGCCAGCCAGAAGGGATTGGGGGATTTGATCCCAAGGAACTCTGTCGTCAGATCAGCCATCATAGCCTCCGTTATTGTCACGTCCCGGACCTGATCCGGCACCTTTGAGCGTCTCTGGGGCGAAATCCCGGGTCAGCCCCCCGGGACGCGCTCAACCCATCAACACATCATGAATATCCATCGCCGCATCGCGCCCCTCGGCCACCGCGGTCACCGTCAGATCATCGCCTCCGCTGGCACAATCACCCCCGGCCCAAATGCCTCCGCGGCTGGTTCGGCCTGCGCCCGTCACGGCAATCTTGCGCGCATCCAGTGCCAGCCCGCCGTCGGTTGTCAGTGTCTGCCCGATTGCCTTGAATACCTGATCGGCGCGCAGTCGGATGGTTTCGCCCGTACCTTTCAGGCCGGTGCCATCATCCGCTGTGTACTCCAGCTCAATTTCGTGCGCAGATCCATTGCCATGGATCGCAACGGGCTGCGCGTTGAACATCAACCGCACACCCTTTGAAGCTGCGAGATCCTGCTCATAGGCACTGGCACTCATCGCGTCACGCCCCCGGCGGTACGCGATCGTGACGTTTTGGGCGCCAAGGAGTTTGGACTGCACAGCCGCGTCCACAGCGGTCATGCCGCCGCCGATGACGACCACGTCGCGCCCTACGGGCAAGGCGGTCAGATCGCTGGCCTGCCGCAGGTCCTTGATGAAACCCACGGCATCGCGCACCCCATCCTTGTCTTCACCGTCACTGCGCAACGCATTGACGCCACCAAGACCAACGCCGAGAAACACCGCGTCATGGTGATCCGTCAGCGCTTCCAGTGTCAGCTCTGTGCCAAGGCGAACGCCCGTTTTGATCGCAATGCCACCGATACCCAAAAGCCAATCCACCTCGCGCGCGGCGAAATCATCGGTGGCTTTGTAGGCGGCTATCCCGAATTCATTCAGCCCGCCCGGTTTTGCCTCGGCGTCATAGATCGTGACATCATGGCCATACATCGCCAGCCGGTGCGCGCAGGAGAGACCAGCGGGGCCGGCGCCGACAACGGCAACTGTCTTGCCTGTCTGCGGCGCGCGCGTGTAGGGATGGCTTTGCTTTGCCATCAGCGTATCGGTCGCATAGCGCTGCAAACGCCCGATCTCAACCGGTTTACCTTCGGCCAATTCGCGCACACAGGCCTGTTCGCATAAATCCTCGGTTGGGCAGACCCGGGCGCACATACCGCCAAGGATGTTCTGATCAAAGATGGTTTTCGCGGCGGCCTCGGCTGTACCGGTGCTGATTTGGCGGATGAACAGCGGAATGTCGATGTCCGTGGGGCATGCCGTCACGCAAGGCGCGTCATGGCAGAAATAGCAGCGGTCGGAAGCGACAGCGGCCTCATGTGGTGCGAAGGGGGCGTGCAGGTCGTCAAAGTTTTCGGCAAGTTGCTCTGCGGGCAGGCGCGCTGCTGCTAGGCCGGGGGTCATTGGGCTGGACATGGCTATCATCCTGTCGTGTCTAATCTCGTCCAGCCTGCCACAGTTTTATTTTTTATCAAATGGTAAATTTTTGGCAGTTTGCGAAAACCAACCCATCGTCCTGAATTGATGGATCAGGATGCCTCCGGCGGAAGTTTGATTGGACGAAGAAAATCAGGGTGTTAGGTCAGAAATGGAACGGTTCGACCGTGATCCGTTTGCCCAGCGTCAACGCATCAGCGACATGGATCATCGGTGACACATCGACCTCTGATGTGCCCGTTTTCACCAATTCTGCCATGCGATCATAAAGGGCGGGGTATTCGCGATTGTCGCCTGCGGCGATCTCTTTTCCGTCAATGACCAGCCGGTCGCCCCCATCGTGAAGCTGTAGGGTGCCGCCGGTCGTGTCGACCGTGATATCCCAGCTTTGCGGGCCTTTCTGGCGCCAGTCGAAGTCGCCCGAGACATTTTGGGTCCAATGCAACTGTGCTGCAATCGGCGTGTCGCGGTTTTGCGGGAAATGCAGCTCTGCGGATCGCAGGTGGATCGGCATCGGAAGGATCTCTGTGATGATCGAAAGCGCGTTGCTGCCGGGGTCAAACACCCCCATGCCCCCGGGGGCAAAGACCCATTCCTGTCCCGGGTGCCAGCGCCGCACATCTTCTTTCCAGGTGATATGTGCGCCTGTGATCTGCCTGTCGGCCAGCCATGCTTTTGCTGGCGCGACCCCTTTGGCCATCCGGCTGTGCCAAGTGGTATAGAGCGTCACGCCGGCTTTCTGCGCCATATCCGCCAATGCAAACACCTCAGTCAGCGTCGCACCAGGCGGTTTCTCGAGCATCACATGGCGCCCTGCTGCGATGGCTTTGGCCGCATAGTCATACCGCGGCACCGGGGGTAGGCACAGCGAAACGACGGGGATATCTGGCCGCTCTGCCAGCATCTGTTCGAAATCGTTGAAGGCCGGAACACCATCGACCGTGCCCGACCGGCTGACCGTTGCCGCCAGTTCCCAATCTTCGCTGCCATTGATCGCAGGCACATGCTGATCGATTGCAATCTTGCCGATCCCTACCAGACAAATTGATGTCATCAGTGGGCTTCCTTGCCGACGGCATTGCCGCGATGCCCGACAAGAAAGTCGAAGTCCGCTCCGGTATCCGCTCCCATCACCCGGTCATGATAGAGCATCGCATATCCGCTTTCCGGCCGTGGGTTTGCGCCGGAGTTTTCGGCACTCCATGTGGCCATCCGCGCCGCCAGTTCCGCCTCCGTGATATCAAGGTGCAGGCGGCGCCCGGCAACGTCGAGTTCAATCATGTCACCACTTTGCACGACCGCAAGCGGCCCGCCAACGGCGGCCTCTGGCGAGGTGTGCAGCACAACCGTGCCAAAGGCTGTCCCTGACATCCGCGCGTCGGAAATCCGCACCATATCCGTGATCCCTTTCTTGAGGATCTTGGGCGGTAGCCCCATGTTCCCCACTTCTGCCATACCGGGATAGCCGCGCGGGCCGCAGTTCTTCAAGACCATGACGCAGTTTTCGTCGATATCGAGGGCGTCGTCGTTGATTCGCGCCTTGTAGTCGTCGATATCTTCAAACACGACCGCACGCCCCCGGTGTTGCATCAGTTCTGGCGTCGCCGCCGAGGGTTTCAGTACTGCCCCCTGCGGTGCCAGATTGCCGCGCAACACCGCGATGCCCCCTGATTTGGTCAGCGCCTTCTCAACCGGCAGGATCACGTCCTCGTTCCAGTTCTTGACGTGCTTCACCTCATCCCACATCGCGCCACCCGAGACGGTCAGCGCATCCTTGTGCAAAAGCCCCGCTTCGCCCAGGCGTTTGATCACAACGGGCAGACCGCCGGCATAGAAGAATTCTTCCATCAGGTATTTGCCCGATGGCATCAGGTTCACGATAGTCGGCACATCGCGCCCCAGACGGTCCCAGTCCTCCAAGGTCAGTGCGACATCTTTCAGACGCCCCGCCATCGCCAGCAGGTGGATCACCGCATTGGTCGATCCGCCAATCGCGGCATTGGTGCGGATCGCGTTCTCGAACGCCTCTTTCGTCATCACATCGGATGGTTTCAGATCATCCTTCACCATCTGCACGATGCGCCGCCCCGTCAGATGCGCCATCACGCGGCGGCGGCTGTCAACGGCGGGGATCGCCGCGTTGCCTGAAAGGGCCATGCCCAGCGCCTCTGCCATCGACGCCATCGTGCTGGCGGTGCCCATGGTGTTGCAGGAACCGGGCGAGCGGGACATCGACGCCTCGGCTTCGACAAACTCTTCGGCTGTCATTTCGCCCGCGCGGACCGCTTCGGAGAATTTCCACAAGTGGGTGCCTGAACCCACCCGTTCGCCCCGGAACATGCCGTTCAGCATCGGGCCGCCAGACACCACGATGGATGGCAGGTCCACCGATGCGGCCCCCATCAGAAGCGCGGGCGTGGTCTTGTCGCAGCCTGCCAGCAGCACGACACCATCCATCGACATGCCGCGAATAGCCTCTTCCACATCCATCGCGCAAAGGTTGCGGTACATCATGGCGGTGGGCCGCAAGCTTGATTCCGCAGGCGAGAAAACCGGAAATTCGACCGGAAAACCACCCGCCTCGTAAATTCCGAACTTCACCTTTTCCGCCAGATCGCGCAGGTGCGCGTTGCAGGGCGTGAGTTCCGACCAAGTGTTGCAGATGCCCACGACAGGGCGCCCATCCAGCAAATCCGCCGGCAAACCCTGGTTCTTCATCCAGGACCGGTGATAGATCGCGTCCTTCGACGACCCCCCGAACCATTCCTGAGACCGCAGTTTCCGGGGCCACTTGGCGGGCTTGAATGCCATTTTGAGACTTCCTTTGATGGGGTTGTTGCGCCATCAATAGACTGCGTCACATCCAATTCCAAGGAGCCGTCATGACCACCCATGCACAAAACATGACCAACTGGGCAGAGCGGGTCGATATGGCTGCCGCGTTCCGTTGGACCGCGCGGTTGAACATGCATGAAGGCGTGGCCAACCACATCTCTGTCGCAATCAGCGACGACGGCACGAAATTCCTGATGAATCCCAATCAGATGCATTTCAGCCGGATCAAGGCGAGCGATCTCATCACCGTGGATGCCAATGATCCTGCCACGCTGAAAGGGCCGAATGCGCCCGATCCAACGGCCTGGGGGCTGCATGGCGGGATTCACCGGCTGGTGCCCCATGCGCGCTGCGCGATGCATGTGCATTCGATCTTTGCGACAGTGCTGGCGTCCCTCAAGAATAGCCGTTTGCCACCAATCGACCAAAACTGTGCGACGTTTTTCAATCGCTATGTGATTGATGAGGGCTATGGCGGGCTGGCGTTTGAAGAAGAAGGCGAACGCTGTGCCGCCCAATTCACCGACCCTCAACGGAAAGTGATGATCATGGGTAATCACGGTGTGTTGGTGATTGGGAGTAGCGTCGCAGAGACCTTTAACCGCATGTATTACTTTGAACGGGCCTGCGAGACGTATATTCGCGCCCTGCAAACCGGAATGGCACTGCGCATTCTGCCTGATGATGTGGCCGAAAAGACCGCGCAGGAGTTGGAAGAATACCCCGAGCAGGACGTGCGGCATCTGGCCGAGCTGAAAGCAATCCTTGACAGCGAAGGGTCAGATTACGGCAGCTAGGCCTCTTGAAAACTGGCCGGTTGACCGGCTTCCTCATGATTGGTCAGGCATTCCGCATGATCGCGCAAAACCTCCAGAACGCGGCAGTCAGCAACACTGTCCCCTCGGCATTCCGTGATCATCCGTTTGAGTTCTGTTTGCAGTGCTTTCAGCCGCCTGAGACGCTGCTCTACCTGTATTAACTGCCGCTGCGCGATGGAATCGGCGTTGGAGCAGGACTGTTGCGGGTCGTCTGCAAGCGCCAGAAGCTCGCGAATGGCCTCAAGCGGAAACCCGAGCTGGCGCCCATGACGAATGAAAGCCAAACGGTCCAGATCGGCCCGATGATAACGCCGCTGCCCGCCGTCTGTCCGCTCCGGTTCCGGCAACAGCCCGATCTGTTCATAATAGCGGATGGTCTGCACTTTGGTCCCGGTTTGTTTTCCCAGCGTTCCTATCGTCAACATGGTTATCTCTTTCTACAGTCTCTGTAGGTATTTATATCGCCCATGGCGGCAACGCAATGGCAGGTTCACCGAGGGTCTCGGGCGCTCAAACGTCTCGGAATATCGCCTTTTTTACGCAGCACTTCGGTTTTCATCACCGGCGGGCGACCGCAACCCCGGTATCGCGATTGGCGTGGCTTGGATCAGCCCGATCAGTCCTGCATCGTCCAATCGGGGTGGTCGGGTTCACCCGTGGCCATAGATCGCCGCACCCTGATGAGCGTGATCGGGGTGTTCAAATTCCAATGTTGAATGCTGGATGCCGAAATCCTCTGTCAGCATTCCCTTGATGTCGCGCTTGATGTCCTCCAGCCGGTCCCAATGGTCGCGGGCGAGAACGATATGGGCATCGACAGACACCTGAGACTCGTCGATCTGCCAGAAGTGCACCTGATGCATGTCCTCGACACCTTCAATGCCCAGAACCGCGGCAATCAGGGCATCGTTTTCAATCTCCGGCGGGCTCGCCAGCATCAGCAAGCGGATGGTGCCGCCGATCTCGGTGAAGGCGAGATAGAGGATGTAGACGGCGATGCCGATGGTGATCGCGGGATCAATCCAGCGAATGTCATAAAGCAGGATCAGTGTGCCACCGACAATCACCGCGACCGAGGACAGCGCGTCGGACAGATTATGCAAGAACAAGGCGCGGATATTCACGCTGCCCTTCTGCATCGAATATGTCAGCATCGCAGTGAGCGTATCCACGACCAGCGCAACGCTGCCCAGAATGACCACCCACCAACCCAAAACCTCGGGGGGCTCGATCATCCGCATCGCGCCCTCGTAGATCAGATAGAGCCCGATGACGATCAGCGTCGTATAGTTAATCAGCGCAGCGACGATCTCGACCCGCTGGTAACCAAAGGTCATTCTGTCATCAGCAGGGCGCCGCGCGATCTTGCGGGCGCCAAAGGCGATCACCAGCGAAGCCATATCCGAAAAATTATGGATGGCGTCGGCTATCAGTGCCAGCGACCCGGCAAATATGCCGCCGACGATCTGCGCAACCGTCAGAATGCCGTTCGCCCAAATCGCGATGGCGACCCGCCGGTCGCCCGATGCGGGGTCGATATGTACATGGCCTTCGTCGTGCGGCATGGCTCTTTCCGTGGGCAAGTATTCGGGGATCAGGGATACTATATCGCAAATAATATCTGCAACATAACCTGGCAGCACGAGCTTACCAGTGGCGTTGCAGATTTTCCGACGCCGTGGATCAAGAAGAAACTCTGGCCAGTCCCGATATCAGTCAAAGATTTCCATCAGCCACGACTTGCGGCGAGAACCGTGCTTGCCATAGCCACCGTGTTTGCCATGCCCGCCGCTGTGTCCACGGGGGGCGTCATATCCCCGCTCCGGAGCCGCAGACCGCGGAGGGGGCATTTCGGCGGCGCTGCGCTCGATAATCTTGTCAAGCTCACCTCGGTCGAGCCAGACGCCGCGGCACTGCGGACAAAAATCGATCTCGACGCCCTGCCGATCAGCCATGCTTAATGGCACCTCGCACACCGGGCACAACATCCCGCCATTCTTGTTCATCTCTTTCTCCAGCTGCTTTCCGGGTTCCGTGAGTTTAATGACCATGTGCCAGCGCACCCTTCGCCAAGGGTTCGCCTGCACGCTCGCCCCCTTTTGGCGCACCGCTATCGGGTTTGCCGTTCAGAAGCCGCAGCGCGTTCATCACCACCAGAAGAGATACGCCCACATCAGCGGCGATAGCCCCCCACATCGACGCCATGCCAAAGGCCGTCAGCCCGACGAACACCGCTTTGGTGGCGAGCGACATGCCGATGTTCTGGCGGATGATCCACATCGTGCGGCGTGAATGCGCAATGAGCCACGGCACCTTGCCGATATCGTCGGTCATCAACGCGATATCTGCGGTCTCGACGGCCGCATCCGAACCAATGGCCCCCATGGCGATGCCGAAATGGGCTCGTGCCATGGCCGGTGCGTCGTTCACACCGTCGCCGATCATCGCCACCATGTCGTGACTTTCGACAAGTTCCTCGATGGCATCCACCTTCTGTTCTGGCAGCAGTTCGGCGCGCACTTCGTCGATACCGACCTCGGCCGCGACGGCGCGTGCGGTGCGTTCGTTGTCGCCCGTCAGCATGATGATGGACTTCACGCCCTGTGCATGCAGCCGCGCCACGATACCGTGGGCATCGGCCCTGATCCGGTCGCGCAACTCCAGCACACCCAGCAATTTCTCTGCGTCGCCGACAGCCACCAACGTGCTGCCCGCGCCTTCGATCTGCTCTCGCAATTCATCCGGCAAAGTGCCGTCGAGCCCCTTCTCGGCGGCAAAGCGGTCAGACCCCAGCCAGACCTTCCGCCCACCGAAGGACCCCTCGACGCCGCGACCGGGGACGGTGCTTGTGTCCTCTGCGGCATCGTTGCCAATGCCAGCGACCTGCGCGCGCGTCAGGATCGCGCGGGCCAACGGGTGTGATGACCGCGCTTCCAGCGCCGCAGCCACTTCCAGCAGCGCGCGTTCAGAGGTATCACCAAGCGGATGCACCGAGGCGACCTCGGGCGCGCCTTCGGTGATGGTGCCGGTCTTGTCCATTGCCAGTGCGGTGATCCGTCCCGGCGCCTCGACATAGGCACCACCCTTGATCAGCACGCCGTTGCGGGCCGATGAAGCCAGTGCAGCAACAATCGAAACCGGTGTCGAGATAACCAGCGCACAGGGGCAGGCGATAACCAGCAACACCAGCGCGTTGTAGAACCAATAGTCCCACGCCCCGCCAAAGACGAGTGGCGGCACCATCGCGATGGCAATCGCTAAAATCATGACGATTGGCGTGTAGATACGGGCGAATTTCGCCACCCATTGTTCAACATTGGCGCGCCGCGAATGCGCGTCGCTGACCATGCGGATGATGCGCGACAGAACCGTGTCCGAGGCCGGCTTGGTGGCGCGCACGGTCAGCGTGCCGTCACCGTTGATGGTGCCGGCATAGATCTCATCGCCCGGTTCCTTTGTGACCATCGCACTTTCGCCCGTGATCGGCGCCTGATTGACGCCACTGATCCCCTCCACCACATCGCCATCCAGCGGGATGCGGTCGCCACCGCGCACGACAAACCGGTCACCCACCGCGACCTGCGCGGCCAGCACATCTTCTTCAGTGCCGTCGTCCCGGATGACCCGCGCTGTGGGTGGTGCAAGATCAAGCAATGCCGCCACAGCGTTGCGCGCGCGTCCCACCGACCAGCTTTCCAGATAAAGCGATAGCGAAAAGAAAAAGGCCACCGTCGCCGCTTCGAAATACTCTCCCAGAAAGATTGCGCCTGTCACAGCGACGATCATCAACAGGTTCATATCCGGTGAAAGGCGGCGTGCCGAGGACCATGCCTTGGGCGCCACGAGCCATGCACCAAAGACGATCGCGGCCAGAAACAGCACACTCTCGACCAGTGGCATCGCCGCCTCGCCATGCCCGGCAAAAATCCCGATCGCACCCTGAAATCCGTTTTCAATGATATGATAACCAAAACCTGCGGCCCAGAACCCACCGGATAACCCGGTGAAAAGCCTTTGCCGCTTCAGATGCGCCGCCTGAGCTTGCGCCGCACCTTCGGCATCCCAAAGGCTGGCACTCATCCCGGTCGCGCCGATCAGCTTGATGATCTTGTCCTCGCTCAGCGTCCTGCCAGTATCAAGCACGGTCATGCGGCCATTGATCACATCGAAAGCCAGATGCTCTTCACCGCCCAGCGCGGGGCCGAGCACCTTGTTCAGAATCGCGACCTCTTCGGCGCAGTCGAGCCCGTTGACGCGGAAACTGCGGCCCTTGGCATCAACATCGCCGATCGGCCCGATGTCTCCACACATCGCTCCATCGCCAGAACCGCAGCCACCGCCACCTGTCTCGCCATGTTTATGATCGTGGTCATGTCCGTCGTGCGGCATCGGTCTCTCCTGGAGCGAATCATTCTTCAAAACGCAACATAGGAGCTACAGTAACTAGAGCTACAACCACCCATTCAAAAAAACTTCAGGCTATCTGACGCATGACTTTTCAGTCCATCCGCGCCACCTGCATTGCCGCGCTTGAACCAGCCTACGAACTTGCACCGCCCGCAAGCTTGATGGGCCGCCTCCAAGCGACGAACCACCCTTGGGTCAAGCGAGGTTAAGCCCGCTTCTCAAGCGTCGCCACACCCAGAGCCTCAAGCACCTTTGCTTCAATGTGTTCGGCGTTCATGCCTGCTGCATCATACATCGCCTTGGGGCTTGCCTGATCAATGAAAGTATCGGGCAGCACCATTGATCTAAATTTCAGCCCGTGATCGAATACGCCTTCATCCGCCAACAGTTGCGCGACGTGCGAACCGAAACCACCCGTTGCGCCTTCTTCGACCGTGATCAATGCGTCGTGATCTGCCGCAAGGCGCAGGATCAGATCGCGGTCGAGCGGTTTGGCAAAGCGCGCATCCGCAACGCTGGGCCTTATCCCCTTGGCGTCCAGTGCCTCGCAGGCTGTCACCACTTCCTGCAATCGCGTCCCGAAGGACAGGATCGCCACCTGTGATCCTTCGCGGATCATCCGGCCTTTGCCGATCTCCAACGCCTGAGGGTTTTCAGGCATCTCGACGCCAACACCTTCTCCGCGGGGAAAGCGGAACGCGATGGGCCCGTCGTCATGCGCCGCTGCGGTCGCCACCATATGCACCAGTTCCGCCTCATCAGCAGCCGCCATCACCACAAAACCCGGCAAGTTCGCGAGATAGGCGATATCAAAAGACCCCGCATGGGTCGCCCCATCGGCGCCCACAAGCCCCGCGCGATCAATGGCGAAACGCACCGGCAGGCGCTGGATCGCCACATCATGCACAACCTGATCATAGCCACGTTGCAGGAATGTCGAATAAAGCGCACAGAACGGGCGCATGCCCCCCGCCGCAAGACCGGCGCTGAAAGTCACCGCGTGTTGTTCGGCTATCCCCACATCAAAGCAGCGGCTTGCATAGCGTTCCATGAACCTGTTCAACCCCGTGCCATCGGGCATCGCGGCGGTCACGGCACAGATGCGCGTATCGGCGGCGGCATGTTGCAGCAGGCTATCGGCAAAGACTGAAGTGTAGGAAGGCGCATTGCTGGGCGCTTTGGCCTGTTTGCCTGTGATCACGTCAAACTTGGCCGTCGCATGGCCCTTGTCGCTGGCGCGTTCGGCCGGCGCATAGCCCTTGCCCTTCCGGGTGATCGCATGGATCAGCATCGGCCCATCGGCACGCAGCTTGACTGTGCGCAGCACTGATAAAAGCTGTTCCATGTCATGTCCATCAATCGGGCCGACGTACGAAAAGCCCAATTCCTCAAACAAGGTCCCGCCCACGGTCATATGCTTGAGCATGTCCTTGGCGCGTTTGGCGCCTTCGCGGAAAGGTTCGGGCAACAAAGAGACCGCACCCCTGGCGGCGGCCTTGAACTCCTGAAACGGCTCGCCCGCATAAAGACGCGACAGATAGGACGACATCGCGCCGGTCGGTGGCGCAATCGACATTTCATTGTCATTCAGGATCACGATCAGCCGTTTGCCCAGATGGCCAGCATTGTTCATCGCCTCATAGGCCATGCCGGCTGACATCGCCCCGTCGCCAATCACGGCAATCGCGTCACCGCCCTCGCCGCCCAGATCACGCGCAACCGCAAAACCAAGGGCCGCCGAAATGGAGGTACTGGAGTGGGCGGCGCCGAACGGATCATAGGGGCTTTCGCTGCGTTTGGTAAACCCGCTCAAGCCACCTTCGGCGCGCAGCGTCCGGATACGATCACGGCGCCCGGTCAGTATCTTGTGCGGATAACACTGGTGCGACACATCCCAGATAATCTTGTCCTTGGGCGCATCAAAGACCGCATGCAGGGCGACCGTCATCTCAACCACACCTAGGCCCGCGCCCAAATGGCCGCCGGTCACCGACACCGCCGATATCGTTTCGGCGCGCAATTCATCCGCCAACTGACGCAGCTCGACGTCAGACAGGCCTTTCATGTCGGCAGGCACGTTGACACGATCCAGGATAGGAGTGTGGGGTTGGTCTGACATGGCGACCCTTCCTAATGCGTGCGCGTTATCACGAACTGTGCGGCTTCTTTCAACGTGTCTGCTTCGTCGCCGTAAGGAGACAGCGCATCGCAAGCCTCTTCCACCAGAACCGCGGCACGGCCTTTTGCCCCCTCAAGGCCCAGCAGGGACACGAATGTCGCTTTGCCAGCCGCAGCATCCTTGCCCACAGCCTTGCCGACTGTCTCGGCCTTGCCGGTCGCATCCAATACATCGTCGGAAATCTGGAACGCAAGACCAAGGTAAGCGCCATAGATCGACAAAGGCTCCCGCTCCGCTTCGGCCATGCGTGGGCCAACAAGTGCTGACCATCCGATCAAAGCGCCGGTTTTGGCAGCCTGCAAATCCATGATCTGCTGCAAATCAAGCGGCACTGCGGCAGTCTCGGCCGCAATATCGGCCGCCTGCCCGCCGACCATGCCGCGGATACCCGCTGCATTGGCCAGTGACATCAGCAAGTTCAGTTTGGCCCGGGGTCCGCATTCGGCCTGCACGAGCAGTTCAAACGCCAGCGCGTGCAAGCCGTCACCGGCCAGAACGGCGGTCGCCTCATCCCATTTGCTGTGTACGGTCGGCCGACCCCGGCGCAGGTCGTCATCGTCCATGCAAGGCAGGTCATCATGAACAAGCGAATATGCATGGATACACTCCACCGCTGCCGCCACACCGGCCGCCGCAACCGGATTGATCCCCAACATCCGCGCAGATTCCAGCGCCAGAAACGGGCGCAGCGCCTTGCCGCCGCTGGCTGCATAAAGCATCGCCTTTGGCACATCGCCCTCCAACCCGCTCAGCGCAAAGCCGATACGTGCTTCGGCAACAACGGAGGCCTGTGCCAGTGCCTTTTCAAACGGCTTGCGCTGAAGTGCCGCGATCCGATATCCCTGCGCGCCCTCAACCATCGAAAGGTACCGTCCCGGTTGGCGTGCCACCTTCACCCAGTGTGATCTTGGCGACCTTTTCTTCGGCCTCTTTCAGCTTGGCTTCGCAGCGGGCCTTGAGGGCGGCGCCGCGTTCATAAAGCGATATGCTCTGATCAAGAGCCACATCACCGCGTTCCAGCTGACCGACAACGGTTTCCAGCTCCTTGATCGCATCTTCAAAACTCATCTTGTCAACGTCGCTCATCGGCCTCGTTCCTCCAGAACCTTCACATGGGCGGCAGCGCAAGCGCCCAATGCCGCCAGATCATACCCGCCCTCAAGGCTTGATACCACCCGGCCTTCACAATGCGCGTCCGCCATGTCACACAATCGCGTCGTCACCCAACCGAAATCTTCCGTGGTCAGGTTCATGCCTGCCAGTGGATCATCTTCATGCGCATCAAATCCCGCCGAAATGATGACAAGTTGCGGAGAAAATGCATCAACGCGCGGCAACACGACCCGCTCCATCACATCGCGAAAGCCCTTTGAACCGGTCCCGCCCGGCAAGGGTACATTCAGCACATTGCCAACGCCCACCTCATCCGCCGCCCCGGTGCCGGGATAAAGCGGCGACTGATGGGTCGAACAAAAGAGAATGCGCGGATCATCCTCGACCAGATCTTGCGTGCCATTGCCGTGATGGACATCAAAATCCACAATCGCCACACGTTCCAGCCCGTGATGATCCAGGGCATGTTTGGCCGCGATGGCGACATTTCCAAAGAAACAAAAGCCCATGGCGGTCTGACGCTCGGCATGGTGCCCTGGCGGGCGCACGGCGGCAAAGGCATTTGCCACCTCGCCGCTCATCACCATATCCACCGCGCACACGACGCCACCAGCCGCGCGATAGGCCGCCTTCAACGTGCCGACCGACATATGGGTATCGGCATCCAGTGACCGCCAACCCTCATCCGGGGCGGCAGCGCGTATGGCATCCACATGCGCCTTGGGATGCGCGCGCAACAAATCATCCTCAGCCGCCAAAGGCGCCTTGACCCGTTGCAGGTCAAACTCCTCAAGCGCACCCATCACCGCATCCAGCCGCGCCACCTGTTCTGGGTGGCCGGGGGGCGTTACATGGTCCGCGCAATCAGGGTGAGAGATCAAAGCCGTCGTCATGCGCCCAAAAGACGCAATTCAGGCACAAACCACAACCATTTTCCAACCAGGCAGGCTGCATCCAGGATTTTTCGCAGTCATGCATGCACCTGAGCCGTTCGCATCAGGCGTCGCGCTGATAAACCACGATCTGTGTCGCCGCACGCCCAGTCCCAATGCGGCGGTGGAAGAAGATAGAGTTCAGATGCAGCAAGGGGCGCCGAAGCAGCCCGGGAAGCCGGCGCTGAATTTCACTGAACTCCGCCGTGCGCCGCGTTACCAGCGTGAAGCCGCGTGTTTTCATTGCGGCATCGAGGGCTTTCATGTCAAAGCGCAGCACCCAAAGGCGTTCATCACCTAAGGTATACCAGTTGCCCGGTCCCAGTGCGGTGTCGACAGGTTCCTTGAATGGCTTTCTGAACACCGCGCGCAGACCCTTTTCCAGCCGGTAATCAAAAGCATCCGCATTCAGGATCTGCAACGCAAGCCTGCCACCGGACGCCACAAGTGAAGCCAGACCATCAAGCGCTGCCTCGGCATCTGGAACGTGGATGATCACGCCCCATGAAAAGACAGCTGGGAACACTTCATCTACGGCAGGCTTTGTGATGTCACACTGCCGAAAATCAATCCGCGCGGCCTGACCCGCGGCTTTCGCGCGACTTTCAGCGTGGCGCAGCATTGTTGTGGAAAGATCGATCGCTGTGACCTTGCAACCGTAGTCCGCAGCGCGGATCGCATGAACACCGGGACCACATCCTGCATCCAGAACGCTGTCACCGGGATTGCACCCCAACTCTTTCAGCATCGCGGGAATGGCGGCATCGTAATAGGCGACCGCCACGGGGTGATAATAATCATCATCCCAGGTCTTGACGGTGTCTTCCTGATTAAAGACCGCGGCTTCCTTGGTTTGAGTCATTCCCAGCTCCCCCGCTATTCCGGTGCCAGCATATACCCGGCCCCACGGACAGTCTGCAAATACCGGGGCTGCTTGGGGTCTACCTCGATCTTGCGGCGCAGCCGTGTGATCTGTACATCGACTGCACGTTCCTGCGTCTGCCCGCCGGAGCGGCTGAGTTCCTCAACCAGCCGGGTGCGCGTCACAGCCTCGCCCGGACACCCCGAGAATATCCGCATCAACTGGCTTTCGGTCGCAGTCAAGCGAACCAGTTCATCACCATGCCACATCTCGCCGCGTTCAATATCATAGCGCACCGGGCCCATGTTAAGCACTTTGGGCAGTATAATGGCAGGCTCTGCCGCCGGCACCCGGCGCAGAATTGCGTTGATGCGCAAGAGCAGTTCCTTGGGCTCAAACGGTTTGGCCAGATAATCATCGGCGCCCGCCTCAAGCCCGGTGATCCGGTCATCGGTGCCACCTTTGGCGGTCAGCAACATGATCGGCGTCGTGATCGTCCGGCGCAGGTCACGGCAAAGCGCCATACCGTCCTCGCCCGGCATCATCACATCCAGCACGATCAGATCAAACTCCAGCCCTGCCAGAATACGCCGCGCATGGGCGGCATCGCGGGCGGTGCTGACCAGAAAGCCTGAGCGCATCAGGAATTTCTGCAACAGTCCGCGAATACGCTCATCATCATCGACAATCAGCAGGTGGGCGTCATCATTGCTCATTCCGGTCTATCCTTCATCGCCTCGTAATGGTGGCGCGTCTCATCATCCATCATCGCTTCCAACACCTGCCGAAACCCGGCAACCGCCGCCGGACCCGCTGCACGATATGCAACGCGCATCCGGTCACGCTGGGCATCGGATAATTCACGCTCCAACAGGGCACCCGCTTCTGTCAAATGCAAATGGCGTTCCCTTCTGTCACGTTTCCCCACGGCGCTGGCTACCAAACCGTCTTCGATCAGGGTCCGCAACACACGATTAAGCGATTGTTTTGTAACGCCAAGAATAGACAACAAGTTGTTCACGGTCGTCCCCGGATTGCGGTGAATGAAATGGATCGCCCGGTGGTGCGCACGCCCATAGGATTTCTGGGCAAGAATGCGATCCGGGTCAGCCGTAAAGCCGCGATACGCAAAAAACATCGCCTCGATCCCCTTGCGCAGCTGTTCATCGGTCAGAAACAGTAGGCTCTGGCCCATCTGCGGCGGCAACCCTTCATTCATGCGTTTTCTCCCCTTGGTCTTGGCCTCATAATACGTCAGCTTTGTTGACATTCCAAGAATCAACTGGTAGCGAATTACAGAAATTGCGCAATTTTGTGTCCGAAACGGACCTACATGCGTAATAAATGCAAATCTGGATGGAGGAAACGATGGCCGGCGCATATGACGACAGAGACGGAAAAATCTGGATGGACGGCCAGTTGGTCGATTGGCGCGCGGCCAAGGTCCATGTCCTGACACACGCTATGCACTACGCCTCGTCTGTATTCGAGGGAGAGCGATGCTATTCCGGCAAGATCTTCAAGTCACGCGAACATTCAGAGCGCCTGATCAAATCCGGTCAGTTGATCGACTTTGAAATCCCCTACACGGTGGACGAGATCGAAGCCGCCAAACAAGCCGCGCTCGCGGCCAACGGGCTGGAGGACGCCTATGTGCGCGCCCTGGCGTGGCGCGGTTCGGGCGAGGACATGGGCGTCGCGGCCGCGCGCAACCCTGTCCATCTTGCGGTCGCTGTCTGGGAATGGGGCAACTACTATGGTGACGCCAAGATGAAGGGCGCCAAGCTCGACATCGCGAAATGGAAGCGGCCCAGCCCCGAAACCGCACCTTCGCAAGCGAAGGCGGCTGGTCTTTATATGATCGCCACCATGTCCAAACACGCGGCTGAGGCGAAGGGCTGTTCCGACGCCATGATGTTCGACTATCGCGGCTATGTGGCCGAGGCGACGGGGGCCAACATCTTCTTTGTCAAAGAGGGTGAGGTGCATACGCCCAAGGCTGATGCCTTCCTCAACGGCATCACGCGGCAGACGGTGATCGGCATGTTGCGTGGCAAGGGCCTTGCCGTGCACGAGCGGGTCATCATGCCCGACGAGCTGGAAACGTTCGAACAGTGCTGGCTGACCGGGACGGCAGCCGAGGTCACGCCGGTCGGGCAGATCGGCGCCTATAATTTCGAGGTCGGCGCGATTACGCGCGAAATTGCGCAAGACTACGAAAAGCTGGTCCGCGCCTGACCCTCCATGAGCGAATCATAAGGGGCGCATCTGCGTCCCTTTGTCGTTTGTTAAGGCTGCTCACCACGCGCAAATCGCGTGTAAAACTTCGCGCGCTGGTCCCAATCCCGCTTGCGGCGGCGACGCTGGAGCGCCAACGTGGCATGGCTTGGCTGATCCTGGCGTTCAATCGTTACGGCATGTTTCATCATTGCAGGCGAAACAGCTTTTGGTCTGTCCAGTACATGCTTTTTCATGTCGTCCTCCGATCTGTCACGCATCATAGCACAAATGCATAAGGATTGCTTCATTGCGCGCCGCATCGCTGTCTGCGATGCCGGCACCTTCGCATTGCGCAGCATCGCAAAATTCGCAAAACTGTATCCGGATCGTCAACAATAAACCTGTGAATACGGCACGCAAAGTCAAAGTTACGTCTGGATTGGATGGGATACAGGACCTGAAATACAGGTGAATAGTTTCATGGTCGATCCCGATTTTATCAAGGTCCAGTCCGTCCTGGACAAGCCAAAACCCTCAGAAAGCGAAATTCGCTTGCGCCGCATGCTCAAGGCGTCGCCACAGGACCTCTGGCTCGAGACCCTGCGCCGTGCGCAGAGCACCGCGCATGACGGCCTGATCTACTGGATGCTGAACCAGACCGAATGCGACTTTGCCATCGCGGTTCACGCTTTTTACCGCAGCAATCCAGCGCAATTCCTTGATATGCCCCGACCGCTTCCGCAGCGCCCGGGCCCGTCGGATATTTTTGCACTGGTGCTTTTGAATTGGGATACAGGGTCTTATCGCTCCCACCGGTTGCAGGTCGATGCCATCGACGTCGATCCGCGCGTGATTGCCCGGATCAGGCAAAAGGCCATGGTGCATCCTCACGGATCGCTTCCATTCAGGATACCACAACGATTTCTTGAGCCTACAGGCGGAGCGCCGGTGAAACTGCCCCGACATCTGCTGCCGGACGAAGCGCCGCACCTGTGGCCCTTGTATCGGGATCTGGGTCTGGCGGTTGACGCCGTACCACCCGGTTTCGGCCGCAAGATCATGCGCGCCAAGTCACTGGTTCGCAGGATCGGGTTCGGCACACAGCGGGCCTGAGGTCAGGAGCCCACATTCCCGGTTGCCTTGCGCTGCTGGGCGCGTTGCAGGCCCAATGCCCGCTCACGCCAGATGATCAACACGCCCGCGGCAATGACGATCCCTGCGCCGATCAACATCGTACCGGTCGGCACCTCGTCAAAGATGAAATAACCGATCAGAAGCGCCAATATCATCGAGGTATAGTCGAAAGGCGCGACAAGCGACGCATCGGCAAAGCGATAGCTGGATGTCAGCAGGATCTGCCCGATCCCGCCCAGCAATCCGGCCATGATCAGCATGACAGCCACCTGCCACGACGGCACAACCCAGCCCCAGGGCAGGGTAAAGAGTGCCAGGACCGATGATGTGATCGTGAACCAGAAAACAATCACCGCCGTGGTTTCCGTGGCAACCAGTTTGCGCACAAAGACCTGCGCCAGCGCGGCCATCACCGCGCCCATCAAAACGACCACCGCACCCAATGTTTCGGAGGAATTCAAGGCCGTACCTACGGACAGTCGCGGCGACAGCACGATCAAGACCCCCACCATGCCCAATGCCACGGCAGACAGGCGAAAGGCGCGCACGTTTTCGTTTAGAAACATCGCCGCAAAGACGACAACCAACAGCGGGGCGGCATAACCGATTGCCGTTACCTCTGGCAAAGGCAGCAGCCCAAGCCCGGTAAAACCCAAGCCCATGGCAGATGTTCCAACCAGCCCGCGCCAGACATGCCCCATCGGGTTCTTTGTTTTCCAGCCATCGCGCAACTCGTGCCGGATTGCGAGCCACCCCAGAATAATCGGCAAGGCAAAGAAAGACCGAAAGAAAACCGCCTGCCCCGGCGGCACATCACCGGATGCTGCTTTGACCAGACTGGCCATGCCCATGAACATGCAAACCGACAAAACCTTGAAGATAATACCGCGGAGTGGCTGCATGGGTTTTCCTTTCGTGGCGACACTAAGGCGCGATCACACCACATTGAAGCCTTTTTCGCTTGCTAATCGCTGGGGTTAGGGTATCGAAAACCACAGCAGGTTAAGAAGCAGTCCATGCAAGAAAAAAATCAGACCCCCGTGAACATGACCCCTCGTGATTGGGTCCAGATTCTGGCCAAATACCGCGAACCCAGCAGTATCCGCAGCAGTTTTGAGCTCGGCATCAGCCTGATCCCCTTTGTGGTGCTTTGGGTGCTGGCCATCTGGGTCGCGCAATACAGCTATTTCGCGGCGTTCCTGATATCGGCGGCCAACGGTCTTTTCCTGCTGCGTCTGTTTTGCATCCAGCACGACTGCGGCCATGGATCATTCTATGGCAATCGCAATGTGAGTGATTGGGTCGGGCGTGCTTTGGGCGTCATGACGCTGACCCCTTACGATGTCTGGCGGCGCACCCATTCGATCCATCACAGCCACGCGGGCGACCTTGACCAACGCGGCATCGGTGATGTGATGACATTGACGGTCGAAGAATACCATCAGCGCTCCGCCTTTGGGCGGTTCCTTTACCGGGCCTACCGTCATCCGCTGGTGATGTTCGGCCTTGGTCCTACCTATATCTTTTTCCTGCAAAATCGGCTGCCCATTGGGTTGTCGGGGCGCAAATACTGGGTCAGCGCCATGGGCACCAATGCCGCAATCGCCTCCATTCTGGGCGCGATTGTGTATTTTGGCGGCCTGCAAGCGCTCTTTCTGGTGTTCCTGCCAACAACCCTGATCGCCGCATCCATCGGCGTGTGGCTGTTCTACGTGCAGCACCAGTTTGAAACGACCCATTGGGAGCAGGCAGACGACTGGCAAATTCACGAAGCGGCCCTGCATGGCAGCTCGCACTACGATCTGCCTCCGATCCTGCGCTGGTTCACAGCCAATATCGGCATCCATCATGTGCACCACCTTTACAGCCGCATTCCCTTCTATCGCCTGACAGAAGTGCTGCGCGACCATAGCGAATTGGTCGATGTCAGCCGCATGACAATCGGTCAAAGCATCAAATGCGCCAGCCTCGATCTCTGGGATGAAAAATCAAAGCGGCTGGTTTCCTTCGCCACCGCGCGCAAGCTGGCCACCTAACCGGGCGTCACGCGCAGGATTTCACCTGCATCCAGCAACACCAGCACCGCACCATCAATCAGGACTTCCACATCCCGGATGCGGCCGACATCCCTCAGCATCCGTTCTTCACCAACGACCCGGCCGTCGCGCAATTTCAGCCGCACCAGCCCACCGGGGTTCAGCGACGCGATCAGCAGATCCCCCTGCCAATCGGGGTAGGGGCCGTCGTAAAACATCATCCCGCCGGGCGCGATTACAGGGTCCCAGTAATAGACCGGCTCTTCAAACTCCGGCGCCCGCGCCACACCCTGCCCCACGTCAGAGCCGCCATAATTGATCCCATAACTCACAACCGGCCACCCATAGTTCCGCCCCGCTTGCGGGCGGTTCAACTCGTCCCCGCCACGCGGCCCATGTTCAATGGTCCAAAGCCCACCGGGGCCAATGGCCGCACCTTGCATATTGCGGTGCCCGAGCGACCAGATCAGATCGTTGCCCGCGCGGCCTACAAAAGGATTGTCCGCCGGCACCGTCCCATCCGCGTTCACACGGATCACCTTGCCATGCGTCGTTTCGATATCCTGCACCAATGTGCCGCCGTCCCCAGCACCACGATCTCCGGTCGTGACCCACACTGTGCCATCACCCATCGGGATGATGCGGCTGCCAAAGTGGCGGCCACCGCGCGCAGGACGATCCTGCACAAAGATGTCCATCACGGCACTGATCCGGCCATCAGCTCCCAACTCTCCACGCGCCGCTGCTGTCACCATCCCCCCGCGTACCGGCTTGGAATAGGTCCAAAAGATCGTGCGATCCTGTGCAAATCGGGGTGAGACCGCCACGTCCAGCAACCCGCCCTGACCTCGCACCGCCACATCCGGCAATCCGGCCAGAGGGGCAGACAGGCTGCCATCGGCATTGATCAGCCACAGATTGCCCAGCCTTTCGGTGACCAGAAACTGACCGTTGCCCAATGGGGCGATGCCCCAGGGGCTGTCCAAGCCATCAGCAAAAACCTCGACCGAAACAGTCGTTTCAGGCAAGGCCGGTGCGCGGGTCTGCGCGGCAAAGGCGGGGGCGAAATCGGCGTTGGCCGGGCCTTGAGCCACCTGCGCCTGCGCCATCACCGGCACCATCATCAAGGCAAGAATACGGATCATCATCAGTCCTCCTTCTGCCTCAAGATAGCCCAGCGCGCCGCGTCGGCCACTGCGGGATCAGGATCATCAACCAAAGGTGACACAGCCGAAACCAAGGCCGGATCACCCGAGTTGCCAATCGCGTAGGCCACATTGCGCACAAAACGGTCCCGTCCGATCCGTTTGACCGGTGATCCCGAAAACAGCGCACGAAACCCCGCATCATCCAAAGCCACCAGTTCCGCCAAAGGCGGTGCTATCAAATCATCCCGCGCCGCCAGCTTGGCATCACGGCCCGCTTTGGCAAATTTGTTCCAGGGGCAGATCGCCAGACAATCATCGCAACCATAAATGCGATTGCCCATCAAGGCGCGCAGCTCCGCATCCACCGGGCCTTTGTGCTCAATCGTCAGATAGGAAATGCACCGGCGCGCATCGAGCTGGTAGGGGGCGGGAAACGCTGCTGTCGGGCAGATGTCCAGACAGGCGGTGCATGACCCGCAATGGCTGACCTCAGCCGCATCAGGCTCCAACGAGACGGTCGTAAAGATCGCGCCGAGAAAAAACCAGTTGCCCAAATCCCGACTGAGCAAATTCGTATGCTTGCCTTGCCAGCCCAGTCCCGCCGCCTGCGCCAAGGGCTTTTCCATCACGGGTGCAGTATCCACAAACACCTTGATCTCGGCGCCCGGTTCCTGCGCGATCAACCACCTGCCCACGCGCTTTAGCCGCTTCTTCACCAGATCATGATAATCGCGGTTCTGGGCATAAACACTGATCGCCGCACGGTCCGGCATATCCAGCACGGCCAGAGGATCATGTTCGGGGGTATAAGGCTCTGCCAACATCACGACGGACTGTGCCTCGGGCCACAACGCGGAAGGATCAGCACGCCAGTGCATCCGCTCTGCCATCCAGCCCATTTGGCCATGCATCCCGGCGTCCACAAACGCCTGCAATCGCTCTGGCAATTCCGGTACTGCGTCAGGCCGACAAACTCCAACAGAGGCAAACCCCGCCTCTTGCGCAAAGGTCACAAGCTGCTCTTTCAAGCTTGTCATGGCTGAACATACCGCGGGGGCTTGCCCCCTTTAAAAATCCAGATCAGCATAATGCGCAGCAGGCTGAAAGCCCGGCACCTCATCAGCCAATATCGACCGAAACGCCGGGCGGGACTTGATCTTGGCATACCAGTCCTTCAAGGCCTCATGGCGGTTCCAATCGACATCGCTGGTATAATCCAGACACGACAATTGCGCAGCGGCCGCGAAATCTGCGATCGTCATGTCGCTGCCCGCCAGCCAGCGACGTTCTTCCAGCAACCGCGCCATGTAGTCCAGATGATACTTGATCGCCTTGGCCCCGGCTTTGACATTTGTGCTGTCAGGATAGCCGGTACCCATGACTTTGCGATGGACCCGCTCGCCGGTTAGCTTGGTTGTGACATCGTGATAGAACTTGTCATCAAACCACCCCACCAGACGACGGGCCTCGCAGCGGGTATCAGCGGTCTTGGGCAACAGGGCAGGCGTCGGGTGGGTTTCTTCAATATATTCGCAAATTGCCACACTGTCAGACATCGTGCGGCCATTCATTTTCAGGACGGGAACTTTGCCCGCCGGATTGCGACGCATGAAATCCGGGTCCTGTTCCCAGTAACGTTCCTCGACCAAAACCACCTCGATCTTCTTTTCAGCCAGGCACAAGCGCACTTTGCGTGAAAATGGCGACAGCGGGTAATGGTACAGAGTGTTCATGGGGCAAACTCGCGAATGGGACTACCCCTTCAATGCCGCAAGCGGCAGCCCTGTTCAATCCCTGCGTTAGCTCTCAAAGCACTCCGCGCGCCCGTCCGCCGCAATTGTCGCAGCGCCACTGATGATGGCGGCGGCACGATTGCGGGTAAATGTGCTGGGATTGCTGGCCGAGCGGTTCTTGGGCGAGGGCAGGATCGCGGCAAGCCGGGCGGCTTGTGTCGCCGACAGATCGGCGGCATCCACACCGAAATAATGCCGCGCCGCTGCCTGCACCCCAAAGATACCCTCGCCAAACTCGACGACATTCAGGTAAATTTCGACAATGCGGCGCTTGGACCAGACCGCTTCGGTCAGCGGCGTCCAGACCGCCTCTATCGCCTTGCGCAACCAACTGCGCCCTTGCCAAAGAAATGCGTTCTTGACGACCTGTTGCGAGATGGTCGAGGCGCCCCCGCGCCCACGCTCTACCGCCGATTGGATCGCATTCACGTCCAGCCCCCAATGCAGGCAGAAATTCGCATCCTCGGCGGCCACAACGGACCGCGCCATGACCGGGGCGATGTCTTCAATCGCGACCCATTCCTGCTGTACATTGCCCAGACGGCGGACCTCGGCGCGCATGTAGGGCGTAGTCGGCGGGTTGATCACGGCGTAAAGCAGCGTCCAGAGCAGGGCGAAGGAAAACACAGCCAAAGCGCCCCAAAGAACCACCCGGCGCACAAACCGACGCATCCGAGCCACCAGACCCAGATTTTCGGTTTTCTTCGCAGGCTTCTTCTTGGGGGCCGGCTTTTTCGCCGGTTTCTTCTTTGTTGTGCGCGTCTCTGCCATCACTGGACCTTAAGCCATGACAGCCGCGAACAGGTCAAGAAGATGCATCACCCCCGCACGCATTTTGGCGCGGGGGCGTGGCATTTATTCCGCAGGGATCGCAGTTTCCGCGACGCTCAGCGGATGCGGCAGATGCACCAGCATTTCCTTCGGACAGACCTGCACGAAATTGACTTTCTCCAGGTCCCAATGCTGCAAGATATCGGCGGCCTTGCGGCTCCCGGTCTCGGTCGCGTGCCGTTCAACCAGCCCTTTCAACTGGTCATGCCAATGCGCCACCGTCACCGGATTGGTAACCAGCGTTTCCATATTGATCAGATCGGCTGCCTGCCCGTCCGGATCATGCAGATAGGCCATGCCACCGGTCATCCCGGCCCCGAAATTCGCGCCAATCGTGCCAAGGATCACGGCCACACCACCGGTCATGTATTCACACCCATTGGTGCCACAACCCTCGATCACCACTTTCGCGCCAGAATTCCGCACTGCAAACCGCTCGCCTGCACGACCCGCGGCAAATAGGTAACCGTCGGTCGCGCCATAAAGCACCGTGTTGCCGATAATGGTGTTTTCATGCGCCACCAGCGGGCTGACCATCGGCGGTCGCACAACAATCGTGCCCCCCGACAGACCCTTGCCAACATAGTCGTTGGCATCACCCGATACTTCCAACTTCAGCCCCGGTGCCGCGAAAGCGCCCAGCGATTGCCCTGCAGAACCGCGCAGTTTTACGGTCAGGTGATCAGGTTGCAGCGCGTTGCGCATGCCGAATTTCTGCACGATATGGCTCGACGTGCGCGTCCCAATCGTCCGCAGCGTGTTCTGCACGGCATAATCCAGCTGCATCTTTTCACCGTCGTTAAGGAAACGCGCGGCGTCCTTGACGATCTGCGCATCCAGCGTGTCATCAACGGCATTGCGTGGCTTGTAGCGATCATAGGTGATCTTGTTGGCGCCATCGACGGTAATCAGAAGCGGGTTCAGATCCAGGTCGTCCAGATGTGCCGAGCCGCGCGACACCTGGGTCAACAGATCAGCACGGCCAATCACATCGTCCAAAGAGCGCGCACCGATGGAGGCGAGAATTTCACGTACCTCGGTCGCATAAAAGGTAATCAGGTTCACAACCTTATCGGCATTGCCTGTGAACTTCTTGCGCAGGGCTTCGTCCTGCGTACACACACCCACAGGACAGGTGTTCGACTGGCACTGACGCACCATGATGCAGCCCATCGCGATCAGTGCCGCGGTGCCGATGCCGTATTCCTCGGCCCCCATCATCGCCGCCATCACAATGTCACGGCCCGTGCGCAAGCCACCATCGGTGCGCAGCGTGATCCGCTCTCGCAGGTTGTTCATCGCCAATACCTGATGCGCTTCGGTCAGGCCCATTTCCCACGGCAAACCGGCATATTTGATCGACGTGGCAGGGGATGCGCCCGTGCCGCCATTGTGCCCCGAAATCAAGATCACATCGGCCTTGGCCTTAGCGACACCAGCGGCAATCGTGCCGACACCCGACGATGACACCAGTTTTACTGTCACCTTGCAGCGCGGGTTGATCTGCTTGAGGTCGTAGATCAACTGCGCGAGATCCTCGATCGAATAGATATCGTGGTGCGGCGGTGGCGAGATCAGGGTCACACCTTTGGTCGAGTGGCGCAGACGCGCGATCAGGTCTGTGACCTTCATCCCCGGCAGTTGACCACCCTCGCCGGGCTTGGCACCTTGGGCGACCTTGATCTCAAGTTCTTCGCAGGCGTTCAGATATTCGGCAGTCACGCCAAAGCGGCCAGAGGCCACCTGCTTGATCTTCGCAGAGGGATTGTCGCCATTGGGTTCAGGGTTGAAATGCGCCGGGTCCTCGCCGCCTTCGCCACTGTCAGACTTGGCCCCAATGCGGTTCATCGCCACGTTCAGCGTTTTATGCGCCTCGGGCGAGAGCGCGCCAAGCGACATCCCCGGGGTTACGAAACGCTTGCGGATCGCGGTAATGCTCTCGACCTCTTCTATCGGGATCGCCTTACCCAGAGGTTTGATCGCCAACAGATCGCGCAAGTGAATGGGTGGGTTCGACTGCATGGATTTGGAAAACTGCTGCCAAAGCGAATAGCTGGCATTGGCGCAGGCCGCTTGCAGCATATGCATGGTCTGCGCTTCCCAGGCGTGCTTTTCGCCTGATCGGCGGGCTTTGTAGAAACCACCGATGGGCAGCACCTCAGACCCGCCTTTCCAACCCTTCGCGTGAACTTCTTCCAGCTTGGTCTGGATACCATTGGTGCCAATGCCCGAAATACGGCTGTGCATCCCGGGGAAGTATTCGGCAACCATCGCGCGTGACAGGCCAACAGCCTCGAAATTCAGACCGCCACGATAGGACGACAGCACCGAAATCCCCATCTTGGACATGATCTTGAGCAGACCCGCATTGATCGCCGCACGATAGCGGCTCATCGCCTCGGTCAGCGTGCCGTCGATCAGACCACGGCGCAGACGGTCGGCAATCGAATCCTGCGCCAGATAGGCGTTTACCGTGGTCGCGCCACAGCCGATCAGCACCGCAAAGTAATGCGGATCAATGCATTCCGCCGCACGCACGTTGATCGAACAGAAGGTGCGCAAGCCCTTGGCCGTCAACCCTGAATGCACCGCAGATGTCGCAAGGATCATCGGCATCGGTACCTGATAGGGTGACTGGTTCTGGTCGGTCAGCACGATGTGACCGGCACCCGAACGCACCGCATCTTCTGCCTCGGCACGGATGCGTTGCAGACCCTTGTTCAGCGCTCCCGGGCCGGGCTCAAAAAGACAGTCGATGACCGCAACGCTGTCACCAAACTGGCGCACCATCTCATCAAATTCGGCATTGCCCACGAAGGGGCTTTCGAGAAGCAGAATTTCCGCTTGCGAACTGTCCTCGTCCAGTACGTTCTTGAGGTTGCCAAAGCGCGTCTTGAGCGACATCACGCGGCTTTCGCGCAGGCTGTCAATTGGCGGGTTTGTCACCTGCGAAAAGTTCTGGCGGAAGAAATGCGACAGCGGGCGATAGGTCTTGGACAAGACAGCCGATGGCGTGTCATCACCCATCGAGGCGATCATCTCTTTGCCGTCCTCGGCCATCGGCGCGAGCACCTGCTCCAACTCTTCGAGACTATAGCCGGCAGCCACCTGACGCTGGCGCAACTCAGCGCCGTCAAAGAGCGCTTTTTCCGGCACGTCACTCATGATGTCGTTAAGGTCTATGACCTTCTCGACCCATTCACCAAACGGCTGCGCCGCAGCAAGCTTGTCTTTCAATTCCTCATCATGGAACAGGCGGCCCTCTTGCATATCCACGGCAATCATCTGCCCCGGACCAAGTGCGCCCTTCTCGACAACTGTTGCCTCATCAATCGGGACCATGCCAACTTCCGAGCCCGCCACAAGCAAGCCATCCCCGGTCACGACGTAACGCAACGGACGCAGACCGTTCCGATCCAGACCACCGCACACCCAACGACCATCAGTCATCGCCAGCGCCGCCGGGCCATCCCAAGGCTCCATCACCGCGTTGCAATAGCCATACATGTCTTGCCACGCGCGTGGCATCTCGACCGCCTGCTGGGACCACGCCTCTGGCACCATCATGGTCTTGGCCATCGGCGCGTTGCGGCCCGCACGGACCAAGACTTCAAACACGGAATCCAATGCAGAGGAATCTGAGGCACCTGATGGAATGATCGGTTTGATATCCTCGGCCTTGTCGCCAAACGCATTCGACGCCATGCGAATTTCATGGCTGCGCATCCAGTTCACGTTGCCCTTGAGCGTGTTGATCTCGCCATTGTGGGCCAACATGCGAAACGGCTGTGCCAGCGACCACTGCGGGAACGTGTTGGTGGAATAGCGTTGGTGATAGATCGCGAAGGCGCTCTCGAACCTTGCATCCATCAGGTCGGGATAGAACTCCGCCACCTGCTCGGCCAGCATCATGCCCTTGTAGATCAGCGAGCGGCAGGACAGCGAACAGACATACATCCCGTTGATGCCAGCAGCCGTCGCTGCCTTCTCGATCCGGCGACGGATGATATAAAGCTCGCGCTCGAACTGTTCCTCATTCAGACCTTTTTCGTTGCGGATCAGGATCTGCTCGATTTCAGGGCGGGTCGCGTTGGCCTTGTCACCCAACACCTCGGTGTTCACCGGGACGTGGCGCCAACCATAAATGTAGTGCCCCATGCGCAGCACTTCGCTTTCCACAATCGTGCGGCAGCTTTCTTGTGCTGCAAAATCGGTGCGGGGCAGAAATATCTGGCCAACGGCGATCAGGTGGCTCTGATCAGGTTCGTGCCCGGTGCGTTGGATCTGGTCATAAAAGAACGGCACCGGGATCTGCACGTGAATACCTGCGCCATCACCCGTCTTGCCGTCAGCATCAACGGCACCGCGGTGCCAGACGGCTTTGAGCGCATCAATGCCCTTTTCGACAACATCACGCGACGGGGTGCCGTCAATCGATACAACTAGGCCCACACCACAAGAGGCATGTTCATCATCGCCCTTGTAGAGGCCGTATTCAGCCATCGAACGACGCTTTGCCTCTTCGGCGGCGACCCAGTTTTCGTCGTATGTTGTCATTGTGCTTCCTTTCATGGGCGGGGCCACCTCAGGGGTGGACTTTATATTCAATTCTCAGAAGATCGTGGGGGCGCACTTCAAGGCAGGTGTCACCGTCATGGCTGATAGCCCGATTCAATGACGTTGCATTCGAACTTTGGACGATCCGAGAAGAAACCGGATTCACCGGGATAGATGAATTCAACAGGTGACATATCAATCACGCGCGAAGGGTCATCCTGCGGCCAGACTTCGCCAAAAAAGAACAGGCGGTGTTTCTCGCTCACGAACTGGCGGCCATCGCTGGCATCGATCTCATTGCCGTCGCCATCCAATGTGCGGCCCTGAAATTCGGTGTTCAGCAGGATTTCACCGTCGATCTCGGTCGTCTCACCTGTCAGCAGGTCATAGCCCACGTTGCGCTCGGTGCCATCGTCGGTTTCCAGTGTGAAATCCCAAGTGTCGATCTGGTTGGCAAAAAGCTCGGTCAATGATGCGGGATCGGGGGCAGGTGTGATCAGGCTCTGATTGCCCGTCACCTTATAGGCCTCCAGCCATTGGAACTCGGTATCGACCTTTTGAACGCTGAAAACCCCGGCCTGCGTGATCAGCGCGATCCAGCGATCTCCGGGATCGTCAGCATCGCATTGCCAGATATTCGTCATGACGCAGCCTTTGTTCTGAACCGTCAAAAGCGCCTGACACCCCTGAGGCGCATCAAAGCTTTGCTGGGCGGCCGCAGGTGTGGCCGCAACCAGTGCTGTTAAGATCATCCAAGGCTTCATCATTTGTTTACCTTCTAGGTCATAAAAGCTGACCAATCATAAAGTGAGGTGTCCGACACAAGTCCGACGTAATGCCGCGCTATTGGGCGGCCACGCTGGCCGTCTGACCCAGATACTCTAGCATTGCGGTTGCGGCGTCACGGCCATCACGAATGGCCCAGACAACAAGCGAGGCACCGCGCACGATATCACCGGCGGCATAGACACCCTCAAGGCTGGTGGCCCCTGTGTTGAAGTCCGCCTTGACGGTGCCCCAACGGGTCACTTCCAGACCATCAACGCCCCACAGCCTTGGCAAGTTCTCTGGTTCAAATCCCAGTGCCTTGATGGCAATATCCGCGCCTTCAACATAATCAGACCCGTCAATCAGCTCCGGTGCCTGACGGCCCGTTGCATCAGGCGCTCCAAGGCGCATTTTCTGCACCTTCACGCCGGTCACCGGATCGCCTTCAAAACCGTTGGGCGCAGAGAGCCAGACGAATTCGACGCCCTCTTCTTCCGCATTCTGCACCTCGCGCTGTGATCCGGGCATATTGGCGCGGTCGCGGCGGTAGAGACATTTGACGCTTTCAGCACCCTGACGCACTGCGGTGCGTACACAATCCATCGCGGTGTCGCCACCACCGATAACCACCACGCGCTTGCCTGTGGCATTCAGCTCGCCGCTGTCAAACTCCGGCACATCATCGCCAAAGCTCTTGCGGTTGCTTGCGGTCAGATAGTCGATCGCATCGACGATACCCTCAGCACCAGATTCAGGCAGGTTCCTTGTTTTATAGACGCCTGTGGCGATCAGCACCGCGTCATGCTTGCCGCGAATGGCGTCAAACGACAGGTCCTCGCCCACGTTGCAATTCAGCACGAACTGCACACCGCCATCTTCCAACTGCGCCATGCGCTGCATGACGATATCTTTCTCAAGCTTGAAGCCGGGGATGCCGTAAGTCAGCAAACCGCCACCACGATCATAGCGGTCATAGACAGTAACCTGCACACCCTGACGGCGCAGCATATCAGCGGCGGCCAAGCCGCCGGGGCCAGCGCCGATGATGCCAACGCTTTCGCCGCGCTCTGCATGAGGCCGGATTGGCTTGACCCAGCCTTCGGCGAAGGCGGTGTCGGTGATATATTTCTCGACCGAGCCGATGGTCACAGTCCCGTGGCCGGATTGTTCGATCACACAATTGCCTTCGCACAGGCGGTCCTGTGGACAGATACGACCGCAAATCTCGGGAAAGGTATTTGTCGCCTGCGAAATCTCATAGGCTTCTTCCAACCGGCCTTCTGCGGTCAGGCGCAGCCAATCGGGGATGTTGTTGTGCAGCGGGCAATGGGTCTGGCAATATGGCACACCACACTGGCTACAGCGGCTCGCTTGTTCGGCGGCCTTTTCGCGCGCGTACTCCGCATAAATCTCGTCAAAGTCCTCTTTACGCAAGTTCGGCGGGCGCTTTTCTGGCATCTCCCGATCCACTTGCGTGAACTTCAACATTTTCTGGCCGGCCATGCGCCACCCTCCCAACTTCCAGAGCGAAATGCCCTTTTATTGCGGTCTTTGAGAAATGAAAAGGCAGCTTTACTGACCTATATGTGAGAAAAAACGTCCCGTGGGCCCTGGCGAAAGGCAGTTCGAACAAAAATTAGGGCCGAATTGTTACCTATATCCCCTCTTTCCCTAGGATTCAGGCAGGTTAGGTTGAGCGCGACGAATCAAGGACCGGATCAATGACGACATTTAACCTGCTTCTTATCGCACTGATCCAGGGGATCACTGAATTCCTGCCCGTTTCATCGTCAGCACACCTGATCCTTTTGCCATCGCTCACATCGCTTGATGATCAGGGTCAGGTAATTGACGTGGCAGCGCATGTCGGCACGCTGAGCGCTGTTGTGCTCTTTTTTTGGTCGGACGTGAGACTAGCCCTTGCTGGCACGTTGCGCCTGCTGCGCGGCAAGGCGGACACGCCGGGCGCACGCCTTGCACTTTGCCTGATCATATCGACCGTTCCGGTGGTTATCGTCGGACTGATTCTGAGTGTCACAGGCCTGTCGGAGGCCATGCGCAGCGTCGCGGTCATCGGTTGGGCGATGATCATCTTTGGCGTCCTGCTTTATTGGGCGGATCAGAAAGGGCCTGCCGAAAAGACCGCCGGGCAATGGTCGCTAAGAGACGCTGTGAAAATGGGAATGTGGCAGGCAGTGGCGCTGATCCCGGGCACCTCTCGCTCCGGCATCACCATCACCGCAGGACGGATGCTGGGATATAAACGGACGGATGCAACGCGGCTGTCGATGCTGATGTCGATCCCGACCATCATCGCGTCTGGCGCACTGCTGAGCCTCGATGTGATCGCATCAGGCGACACGGGCACCTTGCGCGATATCGGAATTGTGGTGGTGATGTCGTTTGCGGCAGCGCTTCTGGCACTGACACTGATGATGCGCCTGCTGAAATCCGTCAGCTTCACGCCATACGTGATCTACCGGATCGCATTGGGCGCAGTCCTGCTCTGGATCGCCTATTCCTAGGTCTTGAGGTTCTTGGCTGATTCCTTGATCGCATCGAACTGACCGGAATGGCGAAAACGCCACAAATAGTCCGGCAGCACAACCTCCATCGCGGTCGGACGGATGCCCAGCGCATCAAAGCC
>Ga0316204_10002009_pt1 | contig 49431 bp, 38 predicted proteins | sample 6monrhotite_MG_2_FD_205661 | JGI IMG/M metagenome (GOLD analysis project Ga0316204, IMG submission 205661) | Microbial mat bacterial communities from mineral coupon in-situ incubated in ocean water Damariscotta River, Maine, United States -... | ecosystem: Environmental > Aquatic > Marine >... | reverse complement strand
CTTTTTGCGAGCAACCGGCTTCGAACGGCGGACGGCCTTTTTCGATGCCACCGACATAACGTTCGGAACAGAACGAGTTGGTGAACGACCAGCCGTCAGACGGGCCTTTGCCGAAATCGGACAAATCCTGGCTATAGGGCGGCAGTTCCAGAGAGAACGACTGCTTGGGATCGATGCGGCCTTCTTCGCGGTTGAACTTCCAGTAGGTGACAGCGCCACGATACTTTTCGTTGAACTGCGACAGCGGCACATATTCGTCTTCCAACGGCGCCGCATATTGGGAAGCCTCGATGACGTAATCCGTGTTCGGGGTCACAAATGCGCCGCCGTGCTCGGATTTCATAATCGGGTTGACGACGATCTGCTTGGTTTCGAAATCGTGCAGATCGATAACTGCAATACGTGGGTTGTTCTTGTCGTTGATGAACAGGAACTTACCGTCGTACTCACCGTTGGTTTCCGAAATGGCCGGATGGTGGGTGTCGCCAAACAAGATATCTTTGCCGTTGATACGGCCTTGAGCGAGGACGGCTTTGGATTCGTTATCGAAGCCGTAGCCCTGCCAAGGTTCCGGCGTGAACACGCCGATGTATTTCAAAATCCGCATGGACGGAATGCCATAAACGATCACTTGACCGCTTTGACCGCCGGAACTGAAGGCGATAAATTCATCGCGCTTGCCCGTCGGCACGTATGTTTTCGCCGCGGCCAAAACATCCTTTTCGGTCAACCCGCGCCGCTTCATAACGGTGTCTAGGTTTTCCGCCGACCAGGATGCCGACGCGGTAACCAGACCCACACTGACGGCGCAGAACGCCATCAGGGCCTGTTTGCCAAATTGTTGCATAGGATTATTCCTCCCTCGGGCTGCATTAAGGACTGAACAAACCGCAGTAACCCCGAGCTGCTGCAGTTTGGGACGTAGTGTATTAGGACGGTTAGCAGTGTATGCTAATGTACATGACAGAGGTTTGACGGTGGTCAAGTCACCCTCTGCGCATAATCGTCAATATGAACTCTTAAGATCTGACTTGCTATAGCATTTTATAGCCACATATATATGCACCGCCCCTCGACACTTAAATAACAAAAACAAGGTTACAATCCATGCTGGCCTCATCACCCAACCGCTTGCCCTTAAAGTTCATCTCAACCGTATGGATTTATGCATTTCTCGTCGCCTTTTCAGGCATGATAGCATCTCCCCTTCAGGCGCAAGAACCGGGGCAAGAACAGGCCCAGGACCCGTCGTCCACCATCGGCGGGCGCTTTATGTTGGAAGATCACAACGGCCAGATTGTCACCGACCAAGACTTTGATGGCCGCTTCATGTTGATCACGTTCGGCTACACCTATTGCCCCGACATCTGCCCGACCAATTTGGTCAACATGACCGACGCATTGGAAGAGCTGGGCGAAGAACGTGCCGCTCAAATCGCGCCGTTGTTCATCACCGTTGACCCGGCGCGCGACACAGCCGCCACATTACGCGAATACGTTGCCGCTTTCGACAAACGCATCATCGGCCTTACCGGCCCCCAAGTCATGATCGACAGCGTCTCGAAGCGCTATAAAGTCACCAGCGCGGTGCATAAGCCGGAAAACTGGAAAGACGACGATTATCTGGTCGACCACACCGCATCAATCTTCTTAATGGCCCCCGATGGTCAATTTCTGGTCAAATTCGCCCACGGCATGCCGCCCGAGGCTATGGCCAAACGCATCGCCGATTTTCTTTAGGTTGGCAGGTCGATGGCGAGCCTAGCGTCGACGCCCAAATCGAAATAGCCCAAAACCAAAAGAGGCCCTGCAAGTTATTGCAGGGCCTCAGTTATTGGCGGACAGGGAGTCCGCCAACCTATTGTCCATCAGCGCATTTTAGCATCCGCCATAAACCACTCAACCTATTGTTTTAATTATATTTATAAATATTATTGTGCGTAAATGTTTGTTGCAGTCCGCGTCCATGCGGCCCATACTTGTGTACAAACTTGTACACCAAGCCGGGTCCGTCGAACATGGCAAGTATCAATCGGCTCACTGCCGTTCAGATCAAATCGTTGAAGAAGGTGGGACTGCACGCCGATGGGGGCGGGCTGTACTTGCGGATTAGTGACGGTGGCACCAAAGGCTGGGTGTTTCGCTATTCGCTCAACAAGAAGGCCCACCGGATGGGGCTGGGTTCTCTTCAGACTGTATCCTTGGCAGAAGCTCGTCTCGAGGCTGAGCAGTGCCGTAAGTTGCTTCGCGAAGGCATCGACCCCATCAGGCATCGCCGGTTGAAGCGCGGACGGCTTGAAGCTGATACGGCAAAGGCCATGACCTTCAAAGATTGCGCCGAGGCATATATTAAGTCGCACAGCGCCGGTTGGAAAAACGCTAAGCACATAAGCCAATGGAACAACACGCTCAGCAGCTATGCCTATCCGGTATTCGGGGCGTTTCCGGTCTCCGAAATCGACGTTGGGCTCGTCTTGAAGTCATTGGAGCCAATTTGGACCACCAAGACGGAAACGGCGAGTCGGGTGCGTGGCCGTATTGAGAACGTTCTGGATTGGGCAACCGCGCGTGATTACCGGACGGGTGGCAACCCAGCTCGCTGGAAAGGTTGCCTCGACAAGCTTCTCCCGCCCCGCGCCAGGGTTCAAAAGGTCGTTCACCACCCCGCACTGCCTTACGAGGAAATGTCGACGTTCATGGCGACCCTGCGTACGCGAGACGCTATGTCAGCCCGTGGCCTTGAGTTTTTAATTTTGACCGCAGCGCGTACTGGCGAGGTGCTCGGTGCCAAGTGGTCGGAAATTGACATCGATAAGGCCGTGTGGACGATCCCCGCAAGCCGGATGAAAATGGAAGCTCAACACCGTGTTCCCCTCGCGCCCGAAGCCTTGGCTATTTTGAACTCTATGAAGGAAGCCACATCTTCCGATTACGTGTTCCCTGGGCGGGATAGTAAACGTCCGCTTTCCAACATGGCATTTTTGCAATTGCTGAAGCGCATGGGGCATGGCGATGTGACGGTGCATGGATTCCGTTCCACCTTTCGCGACTGGGCCGCTGAACGAACAGCGTATCCCAGAGACGTTGCCGAAATGGCGTTGGCTCACGCTATCGGAAACAAAGTGGAAGCTGCATACCGACGTGGCGATCTCTTTGAAAAACGTCAGCGTATGATGCGTGACTGGGCAAGTTTTTGCAGAACAGATTCGAAAACGAATAACGGCACAGTGGTGTCAATGAATGCGAGTACAACATGAGCCGACTAATTCATGAAGCAGATTTTAAGGCAATTACAGCCTGCGACTGTTTCAATAAAGAGACAGACTTCGGTGCCTTGGAACGTGAGCTCTGCCGTTTCTTTTTTGATAAAAGCTTGCACCCTGATTTTACCCCCTCACCGGGAGAAATGCGTAAATTGGTCAAACAAATTACCACCAACACGAACAAGCAAATGGCTCAAATCACAAAAATGTTCGGCTTTACAAACGAGAACGCGTGGGGTGAAGAGTTTTTAGACATTAATGTTCCGTCTGATCTGGAAGTGGTTGTTGAAAACCTTGAAGAGAACAAGGCGCTCTTGTCAGATATTCTCGAACAATCTGTCGGCAAATTAGGTGTTGGACGCTTGCCGGAAAAATATTTTTCTAACGTTATATTCCGGTTAGCCGAAATTTTCATTGAGTACACAGGGCTGCCCGTCACAAGCGACGGAAACACGGATGACAGGCTGAAGCCCCCAATGTTTCACGACTTTGCCGAAAAATGCTTTTTAGGCCTGCGCTATGAAGTGCCGGACGGCTTTGAAGCAAAGCTGCACCGACACGTAGGTATCCTTCGTGATGAAGGCCGTTTACCCCGGAACAAATGAACTGTGCAGAAATTCTACTGAATTTTTCAATTCCTGCACTGTGATCGTATCCGCAGAATTTACCAGTATCCAATCGTACTCACGCAAACGAATGGATACGAAAATGAAAAACCAATCCCCACAAGACCCAACACTGACACAGCGCGTCAACTGGCGCGTCAATGACTTCTGCCGTGCCCACGGCATTGGCCGCTCGACCTTTTACGAAGAGGTCAAAGCCGGAGCCTTGAAGGTCTTTAAACTGGGCAGCATGACCCTTGTGGCTGACGTAGAAGCCAAGGCATGGCAAGCCCGCAAGATGTCTGGTGGTGCGTCATGAGCAAACTCACATTCATCCCCTTGTCGCGCCCTCCGACCCCTCCATGCGGAAACGCACGTTTCGTGCAGGCCAACACAAGAGCGTTGAGAAGGGCCCGTTATGCCTTGATGCGCAGGGATAAGAAACGGTCCCGTTCATGCTCTGAAATCGCCACACTTGAGAATGAGGTCGCGACATGACCGCTGAAAACATCGAGGTGGCAAAACCGCTGGACGCGCTGACAGTTTTTCCGACCGAAACCTTAGAAGCCGGTGAAGCCGGCGAAGGCGGTGATTTCCAGATCACGAATGCCGAATTCGTCGCTGCGGTTTCCCCCCACCAACCCGAAGGGGCCTTTGCCGCCGTCTCTTCAAAGAGTGGCGACCCCAGCACGGGTGGATGGCCGTGCCACCGCGCTGATCAGGTTGCGAAGGGTCTTCATGCCGAGGACAACAATTACCTCAACTGTGCGAGTTTTTATCCTGGAAATGACGGCACGTTTAAGGCACGCAAAGTCCAATTTGCCGCTTGCCATTTCTTAATGCTCGACGATCTTGGAACAAAGGTGCCGCTGGAGCGACTGGACGGATTTCAGTTGTCATGGTTGATCGAGACAAGCCCTGGTAATTATCAAGGCGGCATTATCCTCTCTGAACCGCTTACGGACGGTCCAATGGCTGTGCGGTTACTCAATGCGGTGATTGCCGCAGGTTTGTGCGATGCGGGCGCGGCTGGACCATTAAGCCGCTGGGCACGCTTGCCGGTGGCGATCAATGGCAAAGCTAAATATATCGACGAAGCAGGTATGCCGTTTCAATGTCGCTTGGCCGAATGGCGACCCGACAACCGCTATACGCCACAGGAAATTGTGGATCGCTTGCAATTGGAGCTTGCACCCGCCGGAAGGCCAAAGAAATCCGCTAGACCTGATCGCACATCGAAAAGCATTGGAAATGCTACAGACGATGTTCTGACCCCAAAGGCAGCGGAGAACCCCGTTGTTGCCGTGCTCAAGGCGCGCGGGCTTTACAAGACGCCGCTGGGCTCTGGCAAGCACGACATCACCTGTCCGTGGGTGCAAGAGCATACCGATGCTCTGGATACCGGCGCGGCCTATTTTGAACCCGACGAGTTATATCCGGTCGGGGGCTTTTGTTGCCAGCATTCCCACCGCGACGAGCACCACATCCGGGCGCTGCTGGACTTCCTCGGCGTGCATCACGCAGAAGCCCGGCACAAGCCGCTAATCCGTGTGATCGCAGGCGATCTCCACCGCGTTGTGGATGCGGCGGAAAAAGAGTTGGCGAACCGTGGGCGGCATTATCAGTCGGGCGGTTTGATTGTTTCAGTATCAACCGACCCGACCTGCGGTGACCCTTCGATTGTACCGACCAGCGCACCAGCGCTGGCACGGGAACTTTCAATTGCAGCGACCTGGGAAAGGTATGACGGTCGTGCAAAAGACTGGGCGCGTTGCGATCCGCCGACGCGACACGCTAGCATTTTGTATGATTCACAGCACTTTCGCTACTTACCACCGCTCACTGGCTTGGCACGGCAACCGTACTTTCGGGAGACGGATGGCGAACTCATCACGCAGGCTGGTTACGACAAGACGGCACAGCGATTTGGTGTGTTTGATGCGCGTCAGTTTGTCATCCCTGAGCCAACACCTGAAGCGGCTCAAGCAGCGCTAACCTTGCTCGAAGACTTGCTCGCTGAATTTCATTTCGTAGCCCCCACCGATAAGGCTGCGGCACTGTCGGCTATGTTCACCGCTGTCGTACGCCCTACGCTGGCACATGCACCCGGATTCCACGTTCGAGCGCCAGTATTTGGTAGTGGCAAGACCTACCTGTGTGAACTTATTGGTGCCTTTGCTGGGCCGGGTGGAAACGCCAAGGTGAGTTATCCGACGACCTCGGAGGAAGCTACCAAGGTAATTTTGTCTTTGCTGCTAACCAGCCCCGCATGTGTCGAGTTCGACGATATGGACACTGACTGGATTCCTCACGGCACAATCAAACGGATGTTAACGGCAGAACAGATCACCGACCGGATTCTGGGCGTGAGCAAGACGGCGACGGTGAGCACGCGCACCTTGTTTCTTGGCTCGGGGAATAACGTCGGCCCGATACGCGATTTGTTGCGCCGCGTGCTTACGATCCATATCGACCCGCGCTGTGCGACGCCAGCCACGATGATGTACAAGGGCTTTCCGGTAGATAAGGTGCGCCAGCAACGAGGCGTTTATGTCTCAGCGGTTCTGACGATCATTCAAGCATGGCGCAGGGCAGGATTGCCTCGCGCTGACGCGGACAGCATTGTCACTTTCGGCGGGGCGTGGTCGGACTATTGCCGGTATCCGCTGATGTGGCTCGGTCACCCGGACCCGGCCACCGCGTTGTTGGAACAAGTTCGTCACGATCCTGACGGCGATGCGCTTTGTGGTCTGATGACCGAGTGGCATGCCGTATTTGGTTCGACCCCGACCACGGTACGCAAGGCCGTTGAGGCAGCGATTTTCACCCAACCAAATCTGCACGATGCTATGCGCGAATTTCCGGTGGAAGAACGTGGTGAGATTAATCGCTCAAAACTGGGCTGGTTGCTAAAGAAGCATTCCAACCGGATCGCCGGGGGCTTTGAGTTTCAGAAGGCAGAGGCAGATGGACGCACCGCATGGCGTGTGGTGTCTATTGAATGACCGCCTTTAACACCTTTGCCGCCTTTCACCCTGCCGATTGAGAAAACTGTCACGACTTAAAAGTACCAGAACCCGTCGGTTGACTGAGGTGGTGAGTACAGAAATCGTGTTGCAAAACGAACCTGCTGAATTGAAGGACCTCGATGATGAGTTTATACGCCAAGAAAATTCTCTTCAACATCACACAGGCTGATTGGGACCGGATGTCTCAAATGCGTAGCAAACGCGGGCTGAGTCAGTCGTCGTATATACGACGCGCCATTCGTATGTACGTGGCGGAGCAAAAGATCGAGGAGTTGCGCCAACTTGATTTTCTCCATTCCGCACACCTGCGCGCGCGTGATGGGGTTCAGTGATGAGGGGTAAGGTCATGTGCGGTGCTAAGACCCGCAAAGGGACGCCCTGCCGCGCCAAGGCGATGGCGAATGGGCGTTGCCGCAATCACGGTGGGCTGAGTAGTGGACCTAAGACGGTTAAGGGCAAGACGCGTGCGTTGGCAAATTTGGTGAGGGGGCGGGGGGCTGGATGAAAAAGCCCCTCCGCCCCCTATTAACGCAGGTACTTTCTCAAAAAAACAACGGCGGCGTTGGGCGGTAAGGTCCGCTTACCGCCCAAAAGCGGAAATTTACGCCAGGCTTGGATTTGGGCTGCTTTTAGCCAGAAGCAGACATGCCGACATAGGGCTGACCACACCTGCGCGACCTACAGGCGAGTACGTTACGGCGTTCGGGTATGCTATCCTTATTCATGCATACTCCGCACAGGGAGCAGTTCCGTGAAACGCGCATTTACATGGTCGGTTGTCGTTCTTCCCTTCGCTGTAATCGGCAGCGTTTTAATCCTAAGCAATTGCTCACCGTTTGGCGGGACGATTTCCGGGGAAAGATTGAAAAGGGTGGAAGCGTCCTCTCACTATCATGGTGGTGAATTCGCAAATTCCCTACCTCACCCTCCTTTGGAATTGGGGGACACCTGGGGCTATTTAACAGAGCAATTTTTCGGCGATCAGGTGCGAGTTCCGCCATCGGCCATTCCGATAGAAGCCATCCCGCCGGCGTCCATGCAAGCACCCACTCCGTCTGGATTACGCGCGATTTGGCTCGGCCATTCGAGTGTCTATATGGAACTGGATGGTCTTCGTTTTCTGGTCGATCCAGTGTTCTCAGACTACGCCTCGCCTATTAGCGGCATTGGCCCGAAGCGTTTTCATCCTCCGCCCATTGCCCTCGTGGATCTTCCTAAAATCGATGCCGTGCTAATTTCGCATGATCACTACGACCACCTGGATATGCGCACGGTCCAATATCTGTCATCCAAGGGGACACACTTTCTTGTTCCCCTGGGTGTCGCGGCTCATCTTGACGAATGGGACGTGCCCAAAAGCCAGATCATTGAATTGGACTGGTGGGAATCAACGGAACTAAAAGGCCTAACGATCATCTGCACGCCGGCCCAACACTATTCCAGCCGAGGGCTTTTCGATTACAAGGAAACGCTCTGGTCTTCCTGGTCGGTCATCGGGCCCAAACACCGGATTTTTTACAGTGGAGATACGGGATATGCCGATCATTTCCAGCAAATCGGCAACCGACTGGGGCCTTTTGATCTGGGCATCATCAAGATCGGGCAATACGGTCCCGGCGCTTCTTGGATCTATAGTCACATGGATCCCGAGGAAGCGGTGAAAGCGCACCTTGCCGTTCAGGCTAAACGCATGCTTCCAGTTAGTTGGGGAACATTCAACATAGCGTTTCACGATTGGGATGAGCCTATAAAACGAGCGGTTCAGGCGGCCAACGAAAACAATGTGGATTTGGTGACACCTCGTGTGGGTGAGGTGGTAACAGCGGGTAAGCCATTTCGTTCTGATCTCTGGTGGAAAGAAGTCAGGTAGGCGGACGCCTTCCCACCAATGTCCGCTAATAGCCACAAGCAGACTAGGTCAGTGTTTTTTCCCAATCCGCTTTTGATGCGGACATATTCGATGAAACCAGTTGGCCCCACTTCACGATAGCTTCGTTACCAGCACTGTGCCGGGTGTAGTTGGCGGGGTCCGTCTCATGTGTCATCATCGGAGAGCAGGCGGCATAAAGGTCAAGGGTGGTATGTCATGGAAAAACGCAGTTTGGGGAAAGACGGGCCATTAGTCGCCGCAATCGGTTATGGCGCCATGGTCCTTGAAGGCTATTATGGCCAGTCGGATGATACGCGAGGCGTTGCGACGATCGCCGAGGCGATAAACCTGGGCATGATGATCGACACCGCCGACGGCTATGGCGATGGACACAACGAAGAACTTGTCGGCCAAGCACTTGCGCACCACGTCGGCGATGCGTTCATCGCCACCAAGTGCGGTGTCGTGTTCGATGAGAATGAAGAAGGAACGGAATTCCCGACCAATTGGGGCTTTCCCCTCACTGTCAACGGTAGGCCGGACTATGTATCGAGAGCCATCGATGCCAGCCTGAGCAGGCTCGGTGTCGACACCATCGATCTGTTGTATCTTCACTTTCCCGACCCCGCCGTTCCGATAGAGGACACCGTCGGCGCCATGGCCGAAGCGGTTGGCGCCGGCAAGGTCGCCAATCTTGGTTTGAGCAATGTAACCGCCGAACAAACGCGCCGGGCGTATGGCGTCCATCCGATTGCCGCAGTCCAGTATGAATATTCCCTGTGGCGTCGCGAAGCCGAGGCGGAGTTGCTGCCGAGATTGCGCGAATTGGGCATTTTGCTGGTTGCCTGGTCGCCATTGGGGGCGGGCTTTTTGGCTGGTGCGATGAACGTACCGGCAGAAGGCGATTTTCGCCAGAACATCCCACGCTTTTCTGGAGAAAACCTGACGGCCAACCGGGATCGCTTTGCTCCGCTGTTGGACCTGGCGAGTGAGATTGGTGCAACTCCGGCGCAACTAGCGCTTTCGTGGCTGTTGCATCAGGGGCCGGATATCATTCCCATTCCAGGGACCAGAAATATGACGCATTTGCATGAGAATGCGGGTGCTACGGCCATCCCATTGAGTGAGGATATGCTGGCGCAGGTTGACCGCATGGCTCAACCCGGCGCAACGGCGGGAGGAACGCTGCTGTAGCCCGCGCTGGAGGTAAGATGTCCGCTTCGGGTCAGAAGCGGACATAAGCGCTAGCCTCAAATAACGTCTGCTAAGCGCCCTCAAAGCGGAAGTCAGCCTCAATCACACTGGCATCAACGGCAAAGCCCTCGCCACTTACCAATCCAGCTTCCATGCAGCGGCGCACCACGTTCTCGAACACCGAGCGCAGAACATCGCTGTCGCGAAAGTACCCGTGACGGTTCACCGAAAAGGTCGAATGATCGGGAACCGTATCCTCAAGCCCGAGGCGGCAGAACCATCTGTAAGCCAGATTAAGTTCCACCTCCTGGCACAGCCGCCGCTCCGAACGGATCGAGTAGCAGTAGCCGACCAACAGCATGCGGATCATCAGTTCCGGATCAATCGAAGGGCTGCCCGTGTGGCTGTGAAACGGCGCAAGATCGGTGTGCAGCCAGCTTAGATCAAGGATGGCGTCAAGGCGGCGCAATAAGTGATCGGTCGGAATCCGGTCATCAAGATTGAAATCATAAAACAGACAGTCCTGCTACCCAACCGGTTCGCCCAATATTACCGCTCTCCTGTTCAATATCGACTGAACAAGGGAATCACGATCACCAGCAGGGTTCAACGGGGTTTTTCAATAGCCTCAGCTAATAACGGACCACAAAACGTTATTTAGAATCCTGAAATGACTAAAACGAAAATGGGGGAATTGACTCATTGTTCGCGGTTTAACAGGTGCAATCAAGTTTAGTGGAATGAAGCTTGCGGGGTAACTCAAAGGAGAAAGTTTGAGGGGACGTGGAGGTGGCGGCCAACCTGCGCTTCATCTTTGGCGCGGGTATCCGGAGATGTACCGTTTAAATTCTAGATGTTATTCAAAAGATAACGAATTCGTGGTGTTGTGGGATGGGCAACACGTAGTATATCTTACGAATCTGACAATGATATCCAGCGATTCCTGAATTTGGGGTGCGGGATGGGGGATTGGCATGCGGCGCCGCCGTGTTATAGGCAACAGATTTATACCCAGGTTGATGATCGCTGCGGTGTGCGCGTTCGGCACCGCCGATACGTTCGCGCAAACGGTGCCCAGCTCTGCTGAGCCGGGACGGATTGAAAAGCACTTCGAGGAGCCGGTGGCGCCGAAGTCGGTTCTCGAGCCAGTGATCCCGGAATTGGACGGCAAACCCCTGCCGCCGGAGAAAGCGAGTGAAATCAAGCTGACACTGCAGGGCGTTATCTTTGAAGGTCGCACAGCCCTGCCCGAGACGGAGCTTGTGACCCTCTACGAGCCCCTGCTCGGCAAGGACGTGACCTTGTTAGAGGTCTACGAATTGGCCGACGCCGTGACCGCCGCATACCGCAACGCCGGCTACATCCTGTCGCGCGCCATCGTGCCACCGCAGCGGATCAAAAGCGGCATGATCACCATCCGCATCGTCGAAGGTTACATCAACCGCGTCATTATCGAAGGTGAGCAAGGATCCGTTGTCGACCTTCTCGACACCTATGCCGACAAAATTCAGGCTTCGCGCCCGCTGCATATTGATGATCTCGAACGTTATCTGCTGTTGGCCAACGACATACCCGGCATCAGCGCCCAATCGGTGTTGCGCCCCGCGCCAGACACGCCCGGCGCGGCGAACCTAGTGCTGAAGGTTGCGCTCAAGCCCGTTGACGCGGCGCTCTCGCTCGACAACCGCGGCAGCCGTTATGTCGGCCCTTATCAGGTGACCGCCAGCGTCGCCGAAAACACGCTGCTTGGCGGTGCCGAACGCACCAATCTGCGGGTCGTCACCGCCAACCCGCTGGGCACCGGGCAACGGCGTGAACTGGCATATGCCAATCTGTCACACCGGCGTCTTATTGGTGATGAAGGGACGTCCATCGGCGTCAGCCTCGGCTACAGCCGCTCCCAACCCGGCCATACCCTGAAGGTGCAGGAGGTCAAGGGCCGCAGTCTGACGTTGGGCATCACGGGTGCACACCCCTTTATTCGCACGCGCGGCGAGAATCTGAGCGCACAGGCGGGATTATCGTACAGCAACGCCAGGACCGACCTTCTCGGGGAGCGCCTGTCCGAAGACAAATTGCGTTCCGCCAGCTTGGGTCTGACTTATGACTTTATTGATCGTTTCAGCGGCATCACCCTGGTCGGCGCAACGCTGGTGCAGGGGCTGCCTGTTCTCGGCAGCACGGACCGGAGTTCTGCCAACCCATCGCGCGCCGACGGGCGAGACGATTTCACCAAGATCACGGCGCGGGCATCGCGCGTGCAGAAGATTTCCGGCCCGGTGAACCTTCTGGTCGCGGCCTCTGGCCAGGTTTCTGCAGACGCCTTACTGTCGGCTGAGGAGTTCGGTATTGGTGGGAGTGAATTCGGTCGTGGTTATGACGCGTCCGAGGTTACCGGCGAACACGGCATCGCCGCCAAGGTGGAGTTGCAATACGGTCGTGCCGTGAACATGGCGTGGCTGCAGAATTATCAGGCCTATGCTTTCTATGACGTCGGCGCGGTGTGGAACAAAGGCACCGGAGATCGCGATTCTCTGGCGTCGGGTGGGACGGGCGTACGCGTTAACCTGAATGATGCGTTGACCGCTACCGCCGAAGTTGCCGCGCCCCTGACCCGCGACATTGCCGCCGAAGGAACTGGGGGCGACGATCCGCGGGTGTTTTTCAGCCTGACCATGCGGTATTAATAGCTCTACCCTTTCCACTATAATCGTCTATCAAGAACAATGTGTATCGTGCAATCAACGCGCGAATGGCTATGCCTTCACTTGTCCTGGCTGGGTAATTATAGTTTTCCTAAGTTGAATTTTAAGTAACTTTATTATACAATAATAGTATTAAGGCAGTGAATATTAAGACGCCGACCTTGTCGGCTGGCCCAACCTTCGTATTTTACCGATTTTTGCCGACATCGTGCCGACGTCCGCCTTTGCGGTCTGGTTGTAGCTATCCGACACAGGGGCGATAGCTGGGGGCAGATGTCATGGCAAGTGCTGGTTGCAAACGAAATTTAAACCATCCCGCGATTTCCTTTGAAAGTTCGCTACGTTCGTGGTTGCGTTCGGGGACGGCGTTGGGCGTTTGGGGCGTGTCCAGTGCGGCTCTGGTCTTGGGTGGTGCTGTTGCGTTTGCGGTGAATCCGGCTCAGGCCAATCCGCTCGATGGCAACGTGGTCGCTGGTGCGGCCGACATCGTCCAGGAAAGCGCCACCGCGCTATCCATCACCCAGCACACGGCCAAGGTCATCATCGACTGGCGCTCTTTTTCCATCGCTGCAGGCGAACGCACCACCTTTTATCAGCCTTCAAGTTCATCACTGGCCGTCAACCGCGTCATCGGCAACGACCCATCGCATATCTTCGGTCAGTTGGCTGCCAATGGGCGCATCATGCTGATCAACCAAAACGGCATCCTGTTTGGCGCCGGTTCGCGGGTTGATGTCGCCGGTCTGATCGCCACCACCATCAACATTCCCAACAACCGAATCCTGACAAACGATTTCCGCTTCGACATCCTTGGTCGATCAGACGCTATGATTATCAACCACGGTGCGATCACGGCGGCTGAGGGCGGCTTGGTCGCCCTGGTGGCGCCCGGGGTAGAAAACACGGGTGTGATCCAGGCCCGCCTCGGCACGGTGACGCTGGCATCCGGCAACGCCTTTACCCTGGACTTGTATGGCGACGGCTTGGTGCAGATCGCCATCGACGCGCCAGTGGTGGACTCCCTTTACGACGCCAACGGCAACCCCTTGGCCGGTTTGGTGTCCAATGCCGGAACGATTGCCGCCGATGGCGGTACCGTGTTGCTGACCGCCAAGGCGGCGACCGGCGTGGTCAACGACGTTATTAACATGGACGGCGTGGTGCAGGCACAAAGTGTTGCCGAAGTGAACGGCGAGATTGTTTTGATGGGCGGCGACGAAGGCGTAGTCAATGTTGCGGGGATCCTCGACGCCTCGGGTAATGACGCGAATGAAAGCGGCGGCACCGTCAAGGTCCTGGGCGACAAGGTCGGTCTGTTTGAGAACGCCTTTATCACCGCCTCTGGTGATGCCGGAGGCGGCGAGGTCCTGATCGGCGGCAACTTCCAGGGCAACGGCCCAGAAGCCAATGCGTCACGCACCTTTGTTGACACCGACGCCACCATAACCGCCGACGCTGTCACCAACGGCGACGGTGGACGGGTGATCGTATGGGCCGACGACACCACACGGTATTACGGTTCGATTTCCGCCACCGGCGGCGCAAACAGCGGCGACGGCGGCTTTGCCGAGGTTTCCGGCAAACAAAATCTGACATTTGACGGTTCCGCCGACCTGACGGCGACCACCGGCGAAACGGGTACCCTGTTGCTTGATCCGTCCAGCATTACCGTCGCGGCGACCAACGACGGCTTCACCGCCCTGACGGAGATCGACGCGTTTGCCGATGCGGATAGCGGCGCCAATACGATCGGTGTCGGCGTGATCACCGCGTCGGCGTCCAACGTGGTTCTCCAGGCCACCGGCGATATCACCTTCAGCGCGGACCTGACCAACGCCAATGCCGGCGCCGGACTGATCGCCCAGGCCGGGGGCAATATCACCGTCAACAACGCCATCAGCCTGAACAACGCCGCCCTGACCCTGGAAGCTGACAGCCCGCACAGCACGTCCGGCGCGGCAGACGGCACCGGCACGCTAACCATTGACAATGTAAGTGTCGCCAGCGGCGGCGGCGACATCACCTTGATCGGCGCGGATTTCGCCATTGACACCACCACGGCGGGCGACGTCAACGCTGGTGCGGGCGCCGTCAACATCGCCCAGTCTGAGGCCGCCACCATCACCATCGGCACCGGCATCCTGAGCACGGCAGAAATCGCCAGCCTCGCCTCCACCGGCGCGGTGAGCATCGGCCAGGCGACGACCGCCGGTTCTGACGGGGCCGGGGCTTCGCCTGTCACCATCAACAGCGCCGCAGTCGAACTGGACGCGGCCCTGAGTGTCAGCGCCGACGTGGCCGGAACGTTCCAACTCTTCGGCGCCTATGGCATCACGCTCAATGGATCGCTCACCACCGCCCAAGCTACCACCATCAACGCCGACAGCGACGCCAACGGTTCAGGTACCTTCATTGTTTCGGTGACCAAGACGCTGAATACCACCGATCACACACTCGACATCACTACCGACGACATTGACGTTACCGGCGCGCTCAACAGCGGCGCGGCGGCGGCGACCATCAGCGAATCGCACGGTCTCGGCATCGGATTTGGGGGAACGGCGGTGACGGGCGGCCTCAACCTCTCAGATGTGGAACTGGCCAACATTACCGCCACCGGCCTGACCCTGTCGACGACGGGGAACATTAAAGTTAACGGCATTACGGCGGTCAACTCAAACAACATTGCCGCCACCACCAACCTGACATCGAGCGGCGGCTCGGTGAACTTCCTCACCGCAGCATCGACTTTCAACACGTTGGCGGTCAACGCGGTGACCGGGTCCACACTGAGCGTCGATCTCACCACCGATACCGGTGATCTGGTTATTGACGCCGACACCGACAACGCCACCTCTGGAACGCTCACATTCAACAAGGGCTCGCTGTTGACGTTGACTTCGGCTGGGGCGATGACCCTGGATGCAACGACAGGTGGGATCAGTCTAGGAGGGACGGGCGGCGTGACCATGAACGCGGTTTCCGGCGTCACTTTCGATGATCGTCTGGCGACCACGGCGGGAGCCTACACCGCGACGCTGACCATTGATGCCGATACGGACAATACGGGGGGTGGCACATTTACGGCGGCATCGTGGATCAACACCAACAACAACACCCTCACCCTCACCGCCGATGACATTGCCCTGAGCAATGGCGTCACCACCGGCTACGGCGCAACGCCGAGCATCACGGACTCCGACGGCACCGGCATCGGCCTTGGTGACGCGACGGTGGTCAACGGGCTCAACATCTCGGGTGCCGAGCTTGAATTTCTGACCACGACCTCGGATGTGTTCACCATTCAGACCGCTGGCGACATCACGGTCAACAACATCACCGCAGCCAACTCGAACAATCTGGTCGGCACCCTTGAATTGGCGTCGACGGCGGGAGCGGTGAACTTCTCCACCGCAGATTCCACCTTCAATACACTCACCGTCAATGCCGTCAACGGCGTGAACGTCGACGTCGGGCTCACCGCTGATACAGGTGGCCTGACCATTGATGCTGATACAGACAACGCCACCTCGGGCGCATTGGCGATCGCCTCAGGCGTGACGCTGACGTCATCAGCATCGTCAATAACTCTGGACGCCACCACGGGCGGCATCTCGGCCGCAGGGCCGGTAACGCTAAACGCCGCCGCGAACATCTATATCAATGACAACATGACGGCGGGCGGTTTGGTTACCATCGACGGCGACACCGACGCCAGCGGTAGCGGCAGTTTCCAGATGGGTTCGGGCAAGACCTTGCTTACCAATGACAACGATCTGTCGCTGAACGCCAACGACATCAACCTGATTGGCGCGATCAATGCCGGAACGGGCACGGTGAGCATCACCGAAAGCCAGGACGCCGGTATCAACGTCGGTTTTAACGTCGGCGGCAAGTTGCAGTTCGATTCAGGGTCCGAGTTCCAGCAAATCACCGCCGGTGCCCTGACCCTGTCCACCGCAGGCACCATTGAGGTGCGCAATATCAGCGCCACCAACTCCAACAACATTTCCGGCACCACCACCCTGACCTCAACGGCGGGCGCGGTGAACTTCACCACCGGCGCTTCCACCTTCAACGCATTGGCGGTCAATGCCGTGACCGGGTCCACGCTGAGCGTCGATCTCACCACCGACACCGGAGGTCTGGTCATTGACGCCGACACCGACAACGCCACCTCTGGAACGCTCACATTCAACAAGGGCTCGCTGTTGACGTTGACTTCGGCTGGGGCGATGACGCTGGATGCGACGACAGGTGGGATCAGTCTAGGAGGGACGGGCGGTGTGACCATGAACGCGGTTTCCGGCGTCACTTTCAATGACCGTCTGGCGACCACGGCGGGACCGTACACCGCGACACTGACCATTGATGCCGATACGGACAATACGGGGGGTGGCACGTTTACGGCGGCATCGTGGATCAACACCAACAACAACACCCTCACCCTCACCGCCGATGACATTGCTCTGAGCAATGGCGTCAACACCGGCTACGGCGCAACGCCGAGCATCACGGACTCCGACGGCACCGGCATCGGCCTTGGTGACGCGACGGTGGTCAACGGGCTCAACATCTCGGGTGCCGAGCTTGAATTCCTGACCACGACCTCGGATGTGTTCACCATTCAGACCGCTGGCGACATCACGGTCAACAACATCACCGCAGCCAACTCGAACAATCTGGTCGGCACCCTGAAGCTGGTTTCGACAGCAGGGGCGGTGAATTTCTCCACGGCGGATTCCACCTTCAACACCCTCACCGTCAATGCCGCCAACGGTGTTTCAGTGAACAGAAACCTGATCGTCGATAGCGGCGGGCTCAACATCAACGCCGACAGCGATGGCGCGGGCGGCGGCACCTTCACCCTGGGGGCGTTCACCATAGCCAGCGTCAATAACGCCATTTCCATCACCGCAGACAAGGTCGACATTGGCGACACCATCGACGCCGGGAGTGGCGCTGTAACGATCAAGGGATCGGCGGCGCAGGCCATCAATCTGGGTTCGACGGTGGACACCACCGCCGCGACGGTGGAGCTTTCCAACGCCGAGTTGCAAAGCATTTCTGCCGCCAGTCTGACCATTGGCAGCGCTGCGGGCGGTGCAATTTCGATCAGCGCCGACGTAACCCCTGGTTCGTCTGCAGGGGCGGACGTCACCACCGTGCACCTGGCTTCGGGTGGCGCGGTCACCGGAACAGCGGGCGGTATCGTCGAGACCGACTTGGCGATCACTGCGGGTGGTACGATTAATTTCACCGATACGACGACCGACGTCACCACCCTGGCGGTCAGCGCCACCGGGCAATCGGTGAGCTTCACAGATATTGGTGCGACGTCCATCGGCTCGGTTGCTGGGGTGGCGGGAATCAACGCCGGAAGCCTTACTGTTACCGCAGTGGACGGCATAACCCTGTCCAACACGGTCGTGAGCAACAGCACCACCCAGATTAACGCCGACAGCAACGCCGACGGCACCGGTGATCTGCAGGTTGATGGTGCACTCGACACAAATGATGGTGCGCTCGAAATCACTACCAACGATCTGATTTTGAACAGCACCCTCGACAGCGGATCGAACTCCACCACCATCACCGATTCGGATGGCACCGGCATCGGCTTTGGTGCAACGGCAGTGGCGGGTGGCCTCAATGTCACCAACGCTGAACTGGGTAACATTACGGCTGCTGATTTTTACCTGAAAACCAACGCCAGCATGGTCGTCGATGGGATCGCATCAGGGACGAAGAACCTCTACCTGACCGCTGATGATGATAGCAACAACAGCGGTGACATCACCGACGGCGGCGGCGGGCTCGACATGAGCGGCGGCGGACTGCTCGACATCACCACCGAAAACATTGGCAGTTCCGGAACGCGGTTCGGAATCGTTGGCTCAACCAACCTGACGGTAAACGCCAATAATAGCGCTTATCTCGACCTTACGTCACTGCCGGCAACAATGACGGCGCTGGATGTGACGGGCTCGGAAGGCGACGTTGCCGTCGTCGCCACCGGCGACTTGGTCGTCGATGACGCTACGCTCGAAGCCGCCAACACCGTCAGCCTCACCGTCAGCGGTAAGATCGCCATCACCCCCTCAGGCGGCAATAATTTCGCCTTTGTGGGCGATGGTGACATCACAGTGTCGGGTGCTGGCATCGGCACCGCCGACGACACGCTGGAGTTCACCTGCAACACTTGTGATGGCGGTGCAGCCCTAAGCCTCACCAACACCTCTACAACCGGCATAGGTGTATACATCGGCGATGATTCGGGTGGGGGAATGTTCAACTCGGTGTCGCTGAGCATGGCGGATGCCGCCAGCAGTGTGGCAATCGAATTCAGTAACGGCGACACCATCGACATCACCGGCGGCGCGACCGTCAGCACCGTCACGGACATCACAATGGACAACGATTCGATGGCATTCAGTTATACCCTTAACGACGCTACGGGTTCTATTGCCGTTGATAGTTCTAACGTGACGGCAGGTGGGAACTTTAGTCTCAGTTCTGCCTCCAACATCACGCTCGGCACAGGCTCAGGCGGGGCCATTGATACCTCGAACGGCGCATATAATGTCACCCTGACCGCCGACAACGACAACAGTGGTGCTGGCGCGATCGTAGATGGTGGTGGTTCTATCGACATGAGCGGCACCGGCACTCTTGAACTCAGCGCCGGCAGTGGTATCGGCACGGCGGCCAATCCGATCGAAACTGTGTCCCTGACCGACGTGGCAGCAGAGACCGACACGGGCGGCATTTTCCTCAATAATAGCAATTCTGGAAACGTCGCGGTGACCACCGTGGGCGGCACCACCGGCCTATCGGCAACCAGCGGAGATATCGCGCTGACCAACGCGGTCGGTTCGATCAGCACCAGCCAAGCCATCACCGCGACCGGTGGCGGGGTGAGCCTGTCGGCGACCACCGGCATCACACTGGGCAGTGGCCTCACCGCCAGCGGCGCGACCGAACTCAACGCCGACAGCGATTTGAATGGCACCAGTGACCTGACAGTCAACGCCGCGGTGGCGACCGGCGGCGGCACGCTCGACATCACCGCCAACGACCTGATTCTCAACAGCACGCTAAACAGCGGCGCGGCGGCCACCACCGTCACCGATTCAGACGGCACCGGTATCGGGTTTGGCACCACCGAGGTGGTGAACGGCCTTAACCTCAGCGGCGATGAGCTGCAGGTTATCACCGCCACGGGCTTGACACTGAATAGTGCCGGGAACATCACAATCCACGACATCACGGCGACCAACAACGTCAACATCGCTGGCACCACCACCCTGAATTCCACCGGCGGTGCGGTAAACTTCTCTACATCCGCCTCGACTTTCAAGGCACTTGATGTGAACGCCGCCGACGGCATCACCGTTGGCGTGGCCGTGACCACTGACACCGGCGCGCTGGCCCTGGACGGCGACAGCAACAACGCCGTCAACGCCAACGACAACATCGCCTTGAATGCCGCCCTGACCTCTGCGGGCGTATTGACCCTGGATGCCACCACCGGCGGCATTGATTTGGGGACAGGGCTGACGCTGACTTCGGTTGGTGCCGCGACCTTTAACGACACAATTGACGGCAACTTCGCCCTAACGGTTAATGCGGGCAGCGGCGACATCGCGTTTAACGGCATCGTCGGCGGCGCCACCGCGCTGGATGCGGTCACGCTGACGGGCGGCGCGCTCACCGGCGCACTCAACGTCGCCACATTGACCATCACCGGTGACAGCGCTGTGCTGACCGGCACCGTCGGCGGGCAAGGCAGTCAAGCTGCGGCCGATACCATCACCTTTACCGGCACCGTCGGCACCGGGCCGTACACCATGAACGGGTTCGCCATCGCGGGGACCTATACGCCAGCTCCGGCCGCGACAACGACAACGACCCCCACCGCAACTGCGATTACGGTCGCAACCACGGTGCTGGCACCTCAGGTTGCCGGATCGACGAGCGGCGGAACAGTCGTAACCGGCGTTGTCGCCCCGACTTCACCCGTCGCGGCACCATCGACACCGTCTCAAGGCGCATTCGTCTCCGACTTCAGCGTCCAGCCGATGGTGCCCGACGTGTTCCAAAGTGACTTTGCCCTGGTCGAGGTTCCCACTGATATGGGCGCTTCGTTTGGCGGTCTCGGCGCGGTGGGCGGCAATTTCTGGTCCACCGTCGGCGGCGCACCAACCCCAACGGCCCCTCAGGTTGGAGCGCCCTCGGGAGCGTCCCAGGGAACGCCTACAGGGACAGCACCCACTGGAGCCCCAGGTGAACAGCCAACGGCTCCCGATGAGGGTGAGGAATAGACTCGCACACCAGCTTCCCGTAGCATCAAGAGGTGACATCTCAAGGGGGACTCCATGAAATCAGACTCACATGATGAACTGCCTCTGTTTTATCGCCACCCACGACCGCTTGACGTTACGACGCATGCGGGGCTGTCCCTCAAAACGGACGCGGGGTTCGGCTTCGCCAACCAAACCAACGCCGTTCCCCTGGCCGTGAGCGAATTCAGTCTGGCATCCCGTCATTACCCCATCGTCTTTGCCGGTAGCCCCAATCTTGCGCCGCACGCGGTCCTCGGCTTGCACACGGGTGAGAACCTGTTCGTCGGCGCTGATGGCAAATGGGCAGAGGATTGTTATATACCGGCCTACGTGCGACGCTACCCGTTCATATTTCTCGAATTGAAAGACCAGCAGAAATTTGCTCTGTGTATTGATGAGCAATCAGACCTGCTGGTCAAAGGCGGGGAGAACCCCTTGTTCCAGGACAGAGAGCCTAGCGCGGTGACACGCTCGGCACTGGATTTGTGCACCGCCTTTCAGGGCCATTTCGCGTCGACTCATGAATTTTCCATGGTCATTAAGGGCGCGCAGATTTTCGAGGAATACAGCGCCAACATCGAATTCAAGTCCGGCGAAAAGATGACGCTCGGCCCGTTTCAGGTGGTCAATGAAGAAAAGTTCAACGCCCTTGAAGACCAAACCTTTCTCGATTGGCGCGCCAAAGGATGGCTTGCGCCAGTCTATTTTCACTTGGCAGCCTTCCATAACTGGGCAGGGCTGGTTAATCGGACGGGGGGAGCGAACAGAGATGGCTAATTCATCCCTCAGTCTAATCCTTGCCGGGATACTGTTTCTGGCTGGAATGCTGTTTCCTACCCTTGATGCTTGGGCAGCAGGGCAGGCTGAAAACGCGACCCAAACCCAACAACAAGCCCCCCCAGGTTAGGGTTGACCTGAGGCTGTCGTACATCCAATCTCCCGAAAATCCGGATGTGTTCCTGTTGGAACCGGGAAAGTTCTGACCGCTTGGCCGGAGCCCTATCCGTCATCAATGCTCTCGACATCACAAACATCGCCAGTGGCGACAAAGTCTTGTTTACCATGGATAACGGCACCAACTCGCACCTATGTCATTTTACTGCTGGCGCACAGGGAACGGGTGATCTTGTTCTTCTGGGCACGCTTAATGACGTAGCGGACGCGGGGGCATTTGCCAACGGCGATTTCACGACGTTCACTTGACGCATCAGGCGTAGACGTGACCAGCCTTACCTAAGTGGTCCAGTTTCTATGAGAGACTCTGGCCGGTTTGATCGCCCTGTGGTAACGACCGTAGCGGAGCGTAGGTCGGCGGCACAGGGCGTAGCAAGATGGTTTGTGGCGCCGGCGGTCGATAGCCCAGTGAACTGTGCAGGCGAACCGTGTTGAAATGGTGTCGCCAGCGTTTGATCAGCACCTTCGCCTCCTTCAGTGTGCAGAAGATTTCCCTGTTCAGAATTTCATCCCTAAGCTTGCCGTGGAAGCTTTCGTTGTAGCCGTTATCCCACGGGCTGCCCGGCTCGATGTAGAGCGTCTTCACCCCGATCCGGCCCAGCCATTCGCGTACGGCGTTGGCTGTGAACTCCGTGCCATTGTCCGAACGAATATGTTCCGGCGCCCCGTGTTTGACGAATAAGTCCGCCAGACAGTGCAACACGTCGTCGGACTTGAGCTTGCTGTTCACGACAATAGCCAGTGACCCGCGCGTGAGCTCATTGATCACCGTCAGCATGCGGAACGCCTTGCCGTCGTGGGTGCGGTCCATGACGAAGTCGTAGGACCAGACATGCCCCGGGCGTTCCGCTCGCAGGCGAATGCATGATCCATCGTTGAGCCACAACCGGCCCCGCTTTGGCTGTTTCTGGGGAACCTTTAACCCCTCCCGTTGTCAGGTGCCGTTCCACCCGGCCAACGCCGATATCCCAGCCCTGCCATCTCAGCAGTGCCCAGATGCGGCGATAACCATACCGACCATACTCAGATGCCAGGGCGATAATGGATCGCGTCAGGGCATCATCGTCCGGTCGGCCTTGTGGAACCTTGCGCTGTGTGGAGCGGTGCTAGTGTGTCAGCGGCTTCTGAGCCGAATGAGAGCCACAAGGGCAGCGCCGGTGACGCCGAATAGCGTGCTGGTCCATTTTGCTAGGCTGAGGGTTAGTGGCATTTGTCTAGCCTTGCTCATATTCAATCCTATAGCCCACAGCACCCGCCAGACCTAACAAAGCCATGTTATGCCGGCAACCACGCCATCACTTGTGCACTGAATTGTGCCCAAAACCAAAAAAGGCCCTGCAAGTTATTGCAGGGCCTCAGTTATTGGCGGACAGGGAGGGATTCGAACCCTCGGTACGGATTTACTCCGCACGGCGGATTAGCAATCCACTGGTTTCAGCCACTCACCCACCTGTCCACAGGCGTTCGGGTGGCACCGAACGCCTCTTCATAAACGTCTCTGGCCCCTGGATCAAGGCTTTATCACGCCTGATTTATGAAGGATCTGCGGGTTTCGCCACGGCGTAGGAAACCAGCCCGTTGGTGAGGCTTTTCAGTTCGTCCACCGAAGTCTCGAAAACACAGTGGCTGTGGCCTGCTGCGGCGTAAATCTTATCGAAACGCTTCAAGCTCGCGTCGATCGCGGTGGGCAGTTTGGAGACCGAGCCCACCGGGGTCAGGCCGCCTTTGGAAAAGCCCGTAACGGCCCGCACCAAATCAATGGATGGCCGGACCACGTCGCCCTGAAGCTGAAAAACTTTCGGCAATTGTTCTTCGCTGCATTGATGATCGCCCCCCACCAAAACGAAGACATAGCGGTTGCCGATGGTGAACACTTGAGTTTTCACCATCGCGCCGGGCTCGACACCCAGCGCTTCGGCTATTTCGCCAGGACTGCGCGCCGTATCGGTGACTTCACGCACGGCGTCAGGCTGACCGGCTTCGGCCAGCGCTTTGCGCACGCGCTTGACGGGTTCCAGTTCCAAATTGCTCAAGTAGGGCCCCCTTAAGCTGAAAAGCTCGTTCAGGTCTGCGGATCAGGCGGGTGGGGTCGGCACGTTCATGCCAGCCTCGACCGATTCGCGTTGACTGATCATATCATACCAACGTTTTACATGCGGGTAATCCCCAAGATCGATGGGATGCCATTCATAGCGCGAAACCCACGGATAGATGGCGATGTCGGCGATGGTGAAAACATCACCGGCGAAATGATCGTTATCGGCCAAGTGCGTGTTCATCACCCCGTAAAGGCGTTTCAGCTCCGTGGAATAACGCTCTTTGGCATACGGCACGTCTTGCTTGGCGAATTTTACGAAATGGTGGACTTGGCCGAACATCGGCCCGACCCCGCCCATTTGGAACATCAGCCATTGCAACACCTTGTAACGCGCCTCGCCAGACGCGGGCAACAGGTCTTCACGTTGACATTTTTCCGCCAGATAGATGAGGATCGCACCGGATTCAAACAGCGCCATCTCTTCGCCACCCGGGCCGTCGGCGTCTGTGAGCGCGGGGATTTTGTTGTTGGGGCTGATTTTCAGAAAGTCGGGGGCGAACTGCTCGTCCTTCATGATGTTGATGGGATGGACGGTGTAGGACAAGCCCAGCTCTTCCAACATGATGGATACTTTTTTGCCGTTGGGAGTGCCCCAGGTGTACAGATCGATCATAGATGCCTCCAAAAAAAACGCTATCCCCTCAACACGATACTCCAGATATAGAGCGTTCCGTTTTGAGGACAAGCGCTAGCTGCACAGCTCGATAATATCGTCGGCCAAACGGTCCACGGTTTCGGGCAGCAAATCCCACGAACACATGAAACGACAACCGCGCACGCCGATGAACGCATAGAATTTCCAACCGCGCGCCCACAGCCCTTCGCGCACCGCCTCAGGCAGGTCGAGAAACACGCCGTTGGCTTGCGGCTCAAACATCACCACTGCACCGTCGAGATCTTTCACCCGGTCATGCAACCGCCTCGCCATGGCGTTGGCGTGGCGCGCGTAGTTCAGCCACACGTCGTCTTTCAACACACCCAACCACGGCGCGGAAATAAAGCGCATCTTGGATGCCAGCTGCCCCGCCTGCTTGGCGCGATAGGCGAAATCTTCGGCCAGGGCCTTGTTGAAAAACACCACCGCCTCGCCCACCGGCAGGCCGTTTTTGGTGCCGCCGAACACCAACACATCGACGCCCGCGCGCCAGGTGATGTCGGCGGGACTGACGTCGAGGCTCGCCACTGCATTGGCGAAACGCGCGCCGTCCATGTGGATGTGCAGGTTGTGACGCTTGGCCATGACGGAAATGGCGCGGACTTCCTCGACGCTGTAAACCGTGCCGACCTCGGTCGCTTGGGTCAGCGAGATGGCTTTGGGTTTGGGGTAATGAATGTCGTCGCGCTGGGTGACCAGCCGCTCAATCGCATCTGGCGTCAACTTGCCGTCGGGGCCATCGCCTGCCAGCAGCTTGGAGCCGCCGGAAAAGAACTCCGGCGCACCGCACTCGTCATTCACGATGTGGGCCTTTTCGTGACAAATGACCGAATGATACGAGCGGCACAGCGCCGCCAAAACCAACGAGTTCGCCGCCGTGCCGTTAAACACGAAGAACACCTCGCAATCGGTCTCGAATAGATCGCGAATGCGCTCGCATACCTCAGCCGTCCAGGTATCGTCACCATACGATACCTCATGCCCAGTCTCGTTGGCGCGAACGAACGCCGCCATGGCCTCGGGACACACGCCTGCGGTGTTATCGGATGCGAATTGTTGCGCCATGCCCTGGTCCCCTTGTTGGTGTCGGGACAGGTTACGCAATTCATGCACCAGGGCAAGCCCAATCACTCAACTCAGGGTCCTCATAGACCGTCGTGGCCCCTGAGAGTACGATTTGGCCTAGCGTACCGTGGTCGTTGTGGCGTGATGATAATATCTAGATTGCGCCTCGAATCGAATTTTCGTTCCGGGTGGCACCGGTCGATCACACTTGACCACAGCGGTGCGTCCATCACTCAGTTCCACGCCGACGATCTTGATCAGCGGATCATCGATACCGAACATAGTCTGACCTTCTATAAACCAGCCATCGCGCTTGATTTTCAGATGTACGGACTTGCCTTTGGCCTTCGCCGTCAAGACCGGTTCGGGCAAGGGCATATCCCAAGTGTCGAAGAAGGGTCCCCCCGGAACAGGAGCGCCTGTTTGGTCTGCCTCAAGATATAGGTAATCCATGGACACCATGTTGGCCTCCGCGCCAGGACGCGTGTAACACTGTGACGACTTGAACAGCATCACCTTGGGCATTTCGTGATTCAACATCCCATCCTCGGGAAAGTGCGTTCCCCCGGCCTGTGAGTTGGACGCCATAAGTCGCCCGCCGTCCACATACGTCGCAATCAAACCCAGACCATCGGTGACGCCATTGCCAGATGCGGCGACGCGCGCACGCGCCTCAGTGGCGTCTTTATCTTTTTTCGGGAAACGCGCGACACTCACGGGCGGCAGGCTCATCGCATTTTCGATATGCCCAACACTGACGGCGTCTTCCCCCAAGGTGGCGATAATAAATTCAGACGTCTCCCCTCTGGTGACAACGACCGGCACCTGAAAACGGCCGGCACGATCAACGACCATCGCTGCCATGGACGGCGACGCACCTGTAATGCCCTTATCATCCACTTCGATGGCTTCAAACGCGCCAATTTTCTGTATTCCGTTCTTTGACTTGGCCACATGCACCACCGGCTGGCCATCGACCAGCACATCCACACGGAGCGCAACAGTGTTTTTCCAGGCCGCGAAATCAACGCCCCCCAAGCAAGGGCCGACATCCAGCTTGGCGAATTTTTCCGGCTTGAAAGACTTAAGGTCGAACCGCGCAACCCATATGTCTCCCGTAGTGCGGCTTTTCACGCCCAGCAGCCCAAAAGGGTGAGGCTTTTCAACATCAGGCGTGTGCGAAACCTGTGATACGGCGACAAATGGAAAATCATGATCGCCCTGTGGTGTTTCGACCAGCGTCCCGTTCAGCCAAGCCTGGCCCTGTTCATCGGTCCAAAATAAAATCGCACGCCCCGTAAAATCATCCAATGCCAGACAGCAACGGCGAACATTTTCACCGTACCGGTGACGCTCGACAACCTCACCATCTTTAAGAATGCTGTGCACAAGCTGGCCGTATTCTATGTGCGTGACGTGTGACAGCAGACGCTGTTCATCACGCAGCATGGTGATTTGCCGGCCTAGAAATGGTGCCGTCGCAACGTAGGTGGAAAACCGGGTGCCCGCGTGAACAGAGGCTTCCTCGGCCCATTTTTGGGGCCGAAAACCCGGCCCAATTTCGATGCCGTCGAAAACATCATCCGACCATCCGCGTGACGGCGTTATCGAAGAAGAAAAACTCACCAAGGATTTAGCTGATTTCTGCAACTGAGATGTTCGTGATACATAACGCATTTAACAATTCCCCATAATTGTTACACGATGCACAAACACTACTATAAAGAGTTCATCCTGGCAATATTCCCTTTGACAAGCACAAAAAACCCGCCTCATCGCTGAGGCGGGTTTTGCATTCAATGGGCCTGACGCCGCTTACTTCTGCAACTTCATGGTCTTGGCCTGAAATTCTTTTTGCAGCGCCTGCATCTTTTCGCTGTGCTGCATTTGCGCGTCACGGCGTTGTTCGGGGGTTTTGGCACTGGTCATGCTGTTTTGCATTTCTTGGTTCAGCGCCTGCACATCTTTTTGGTGCTGTTCGTTGAGCTTGCGCATTTCTTCATGGCGGGCTTGACCGGCTTTGCGCTTTTCCTCGGCGGCTTTCTGTTGGGCTTTCATTTTTTCTTGTTTCTCGTAGTTACCGGCCTGGGCCGAACCGAGATCAAAAGCTGGCGACGACACCAGCGCCGGGGCGCACATAATCGCCAGCGCCAAGGTGCCAATGCTCAAGGGTTTCGTGATCAAAGACATGGGTATTCCTCCTCTCCTAAAACGAGCTGAGAAAAATCTAGCACAGCCGACACGCAAAAACCCACCTCGATATGGAGGTGGGTTTTGCTTGGTAACGTTTGAAAAAGCGTCAACGTCAGTCGTCGAGCTTTTCCTTGAGCAGCTTGTTCACCTGCCCCGGATTGGCTTTGCCTTGGGTGGCTTTCATCACTTGGCCGACGAACCAACCGAGGATTTTTTCGTTGCCGCCCTTGTATTGCGCAACCTGCGCCGTGCCCGCCGCGATGGCGGCATCGACGGCGGCTTCGATCGCGCCCGTGTCGGTGATTTGCTTGAGGCCCTTGTCTTCGACGATCTTTTCCGGGTCGTCGCCGGTCTCGGTCATGATTTCGAAGACTTCCTTGGCGATCTTGGTCGAGATCGTGTCATCCGAAATCAAGCCCAGCAGCTTGCCCAAGTTCGCGGCCGAAATCGGGCTTTCGCTGATGCCCACGCCCTTATCGGACAGCACCGCGAACAAGTTGTTGATCACCCAGTTCGCCGCCATCTTGGCGTCGCGACCTTTGGCGACCTCTTCAAAATAGATGGCGGTGTCTTTTTCCGCCACCAACACGCCCGCGTCATACGGCGACAAACCAAAGTCACCGACGTAGCGTGCTTTGCGTTCATCGGGCAGTTCCGGCAAGGTCGCCTTGATCTCGGCCACCAATTCGTCGCTGAACACCAGCGGCAGCAAATCGGGGTCCGGGAAATAGCGATAATCGTGGGCGTGTTCTTTGGAGCGCATCGAGCGTGTGGTGCCCTTTTGCGAATCAAACAAGCGCGTTTCCTGAACCACTTCACCGCCGTTGTCGTAGATTTCGACTTGGCGCGCGGCTTCAAATTCAATGGCTTGCATGGCGAAGCGCACCGAGTTGACGTTCTTGGTTTCCGCACGGGTGCGCAATTCGGTCGAGCCCACCGGACGAACCGAGACGTTGACGTCGCAGCGCATCGAGCCCTGATCCATGTTGCCGTCACACGTTTCCAGATAGCGCACGATGGAGCGCAGCTTGCGCAAGTAAGCGCCCGCTTCTTCCGGTGAGCGCATGTCGGGATCGGAAACGACTTCCATCAACGCCACCCCGGTGCGGTTCAAATCGATGAACGTGCGCTTGGGGTCTTGGTCATGCAGCGATTTGCCCGCGTCCTGTTCCAAGTGCAGACGCTCAATACCGATTTCACGCGTTGAGCCATCGGCCATATCCAAGATGATGATGCCCGCGCCGACGATCGGCTGGTCGGCCTGAGAAATCTGATAGCCCTGGGGCAGATCGGCATAGAAATAGTTTTTGCGCGCAAACACCGACTTGGTGTTGATCTGCGCTTTCAGACCCAAGCCGGTTTTGATCGCTTGGCGCACGCATTGTTCGTTGATGACCGGCAGCATGCCGGGCATCGCGGCGTCGACCAGCGACACCTGGGTATTGGGCTCGGCGCCGAAATCGGTGGCCGCACCGGAAAACAGCTTGGCGTTGGAAATCACCTGACAGTGCACTTCCAGACCGATGACCACTTCCCACTCGCAGGTTTCGCCTTTGATCACGTAACTCATGATGAGGCTCCCCCTTTCGAATTGAACAGGTCCGGCTTGAAGTTGAAAGCGGCGGCGCTTTCCAGCGTTGACGCAACATTGAGCACCGTGCCTTCATCGAACGCCCGCCCGATCACCTGCAAGCCCAACGGCAAGCCGTCGCTGCTGAGGCCTGCGGGCACTGAAATGCCCGGCAGACCGGCCAGCGAGGTCGGCACGGTGAACACGTCGTTCAAGTACATCGCCACCGGATCGTCCTGATTTTCGCCCAGCGCAAACGCGGCACTGGGTGCGGTCGGGGTCAAGATCGCGTCGACGTCTTGAAACGCGGTCTTAAAGTCATTGGCGATCAAGGTGCGGACTTTCTGCGCCTTGATGTAATAAGCGTCGTAGTACCCCGAGCTCAGCGCGTAGGTGCCGATCAGGATGCGGCGCTGAACTTCGTCGCCGAAGCCTTCGCCGCGGGTGTTCATGTACATGTCATCTAAGCTGTCGCCCGGCACGCGCAGGCCGTAACGCACGCCGTCATAGCGCGCCAAGTTGGCGGATGCTTCGGCGGGGGCGACGATGTAATACGCCGCCAGGGCGTACTTGGTGTGCGGCAGTGAAACGTCTTTGATGGTGCAGCCCGCGTCTTTGAGCCACGCGATGCCCCGGTCCCACAGCGCTTGGATTTCGGGGTCCATGCCGTCCATCTTATATTCTTTGGGAATGCCGATAGTCAGCCCTTTGACGTCGCCGGTGATGGCGGCTTCGAAGTCCGGCACCGCGACGGGGGCGGAGGTACTGTCTTTGGGATCAAAGCCAGCCATCGCGCCGAGCATGATGGCGGCATCCTGAACCGTCTGGGTCATCGGACCGGCTTGGTCGAGCGAGCTGGCAAACGCCACCACGCCCCAGCGTGAGCAGCGACCATAAGTCGGCTTGATGCCGACGATGCCGCAAAAGCTGGCAGGCTGGCGGATCGAACCACCGGTGTCGGTGCCGGTCGCGGCCATGGCCAGACCGCCCGCAACCGCGGCGGCGGAACCGCCGGAGCTTCCGCCCGGAACCAAATCTTTGCCGTCGCTACCCTTCCACGGGTTTTTCACCGGGCCGTAATACGACGTGATGTTGGACGAGCCCATGGCGAATTCATCCAAGTTGGCTTTGCCCAGCATCACCGCCCCGGCGGAGCGCAAATTGGCCGACACGGTTGATTCGTACGCTGGAACAAAACCGTCGAGGATATGACTGCCCGCCGTGGTCAGCACGCCTTCGGTGCAAAACAAATCCTTCATCGCGATGGGAATGCCGTCCATCGCGCCGATGTGATCGCCCTTGGCGCGGCGATCATCCGATTCACGGGCGCGTTCCAACGCGACTTCCGGCGTTTCGGTGATGTAGGCGTTGAGATCACGCCCGGCTTGCATAGCCTGGATATAGGCTTCAGCCAGTTCAGCGGCACAAAAGTCGCCTTTGGCGAGACCGTCGCGGGCGGTGGCAATGTTGAGTTCAGTGAGCTTCGTCATGGCTTACTCCACCACCTTGGGGACCGCAAAAAATCCATCGACAGCGTCCGGTGCGTTTTTCAACACAGCGGCCTGGCAATTGCCGTCGGTGACCACGTCCTTGCGTTGCGCCATGGTGACATCAGAAACCGAAGCCATCGGCTCGACACCATCGGTATCGAGCTCTTGCAGCAGTTCGATCCAATCCATAATGGAGGAAAGTTCGCCAGCCAGCGGCTCCAACTTGTCGTCGGAAACGCGCATCCGGGCCAGGTAAGCGATGTTTTTCACGGTGTCCTTATCGAGGGACATGGAGTGCCATCCTTGATCAAAGATCGTCAGAGAAATGAGAGGCCGGAAAGTAACACCCGTGTACGCGCACCGCAAGCGTTGAAAGCGCCCGTTTCCATGCCTACTGCGGGGCCTATTTCGGGACCTATTGAGGCTTTTTCAGCAGCTCGGCCCAAGCCTCGTTGGTCCAACTGGCGACGGAGGCTTCCAGCGCTTGGGTTAAGGCGTCCTTGATGCCGTCGGTTTCAAATGCCTGAACCTTGGGCGGGGTGGCATAACGGGGCAAGGAATGCCCCTCGAACGTCATCGCGCCGGTCTTGGGGTGATAGAGATAGCGGGTGGTGAGGAACTCTTCCATGCCGTCGCCGATGGAACGCACATCCAGGCCGATCAGGTGCAAGCCTTTCTTCGACTTAACCGGGGCTTCGGTGAGGAACATGTGGGCATAGAAAATCTTCGCACCCACCTGGCTGGCGCAGCGAAAACGCACTTCGTAATCGGCGGTCTCAAAGTCCCCACCCTCAACCTTGGTCTTGCCTTCGAAGCGAAAACGATAATCGCAGGCCACACCGTCTTTTTGATTTGAAGCCATGTACGAGCCGAAGAACTGCTCCCCCAGCGATCCATCGACCACCGGCACCAAAATGGGGGTGTAGACGAAGCCCAGTGTTTCGCCGTCCTTGCTGATCGCCATCCAGCTGGTGCCATCGACCTTGCCGATGGCGCGCACACGTTCGCCCGCTTTGAGCCCCGCCAGACGTTCGAAATCCGTACCGGGTCCTGCGCGGACATTGACGTCCTTGGTGATCTCATACAGACCGACCATCGGCACCACTTCGTGGTCCATCACCATCACCGGCTCGACTTCGTCGGTGACGGCGGGCTGGTCGATTTTAAAGTCGTGCGGCGCTTCGCTCGGCTCTTCGATTTGAGCAAAAGCCGTCGGGGTGAGCAAAAGCACTGCCAGAAGACATGAGATTGCGTATTTCATACCTACGACCTTACCCCGCCGCCAACAATCGGTACATGATCAAGGCATCCACATAGCCGTTTTGCGGATGCTTGAAGGCTTCGGGCAAGGTTCCGACGATCTCGAAACCCAAATCCCGCCACAACTTGATCGCCCCTTGGTTAGTGGAGGCGACGAAATTGAACTGCATGGCGTGATAACCAAAATCTCGTGCAACGCCCAACGAATGTACGCACAACGCCCGCCCCAGCCCACGCCCGCGCTGATCTTCGCGCACCATATAACCCGCGTTGCACACGTGCGCCCCGGTGCCGACCTGATTGGTCTTGAGATAATAGGTGCCGATCACCTGTTCGCCCCCAGCCGCATCACCCTCAACCGCCACGTACGTCGCGCGCGGCGTTTCAATCCACAGACGGTGCGCCTCAGCCTCGTGCGTATCCGGGGCGAAGGCATAGGTGTCGCCCCGGCGCACCACATCGTGAAAGATGGTCCAGATGCCGGGCCAGTCCTGAGCTGTGGCTTGGCGAACGGTGTACATATGCGCCCCAAAGAATGGTCTCAGCGAAAATAAGCCCGTCAACTTGATTGGTGCAAGCGCGAAGCATCGCTATGGTAGGCGAACCTTAGGGCAATTTGGTGAACCATGGCGATCCTCGATATCAAAAATGTGCAAAGCACGCTCAAGCGCGGCGAAAAGCTGATGGGCCTCGATCTGGGCACCAAGACCATCGGCATCGCGTTGTCGGACGTGATGCTCACGGTGGCGAGCCCGCTGGAAACGATCCAGCGCACCAAGTTCACCAAGGACGCCGTTCACCTGGAAAAGCTGATCAAAGAGCATGAGGTCGGCGCGCTGGTGCTGGGCCTGCCGCTGAACATGGACGGCACCGAAGGCCCGCGCTGCCAAGCGACCCGCGATTTCGCCAACTCGTTCCAGGAACGCTTGGACATTCCCATCGCGCTGTGGGACGAACGCTTGTCCACATCAGCGGTCGAACGCATGCTGGTCAACGATGTCGATATGACCCGCAAGCGGCGCAGTGAAGTGATCGACAAGCTCGCCGCGACCTACATTTTACAAGGGGCGCTCGACGCGCTCGCCTATCAAAGCAGGACCTAACCATGTTGGTGGTCTTTCAAGCCCTGGCCCCGGTGTTTTTGCTGATTTTGATGGGCTATACGATCAAACGGTACCGCTGGATTGACGATGGGTTTTGGCCGCCCGCCGAACGGTTGACCTATTTTGTGCTGTTCCCCGCACTGCTGATTGTCAGCACTTCACGCGCGGATCTCGCCAGCGATCAGGTGTGGGGTATTGCCGGGGCCTTGTTCGCGGCAACGCTGATCGTTGCGATGTTGGCTTTGACGCTGAAACCCCTGTTGGGTCTTCGCGATGCCGCGTTCACATCGTTTTTCCAAGGCGCGATCCGCCCCAACACCTATGTCGGCATGGTGCCTGCGTTTTTGTTTTGGGGCGATGATGGCTTGGCGATGCTGTCCATCGGTGTGCTGGCGGTTGTGCCGCTGGTCAATCTGCTCAGCGTCACGGTGTTGGTGATTTGGGGCGATGGCCACGAAGGGGCGCGCACGCCGATGAAGGCGGTGCGCGAAGTGGCGCGCAATCCTTTGGTGGTGGCGTGCTTGATCGGCTTTGGCCTGGGTGCTTTCGATCTGAGCCTCGGGCCGGTGATCACGCCGCTGTTGAACATTCTCGGCCGCGCCGCGTTGCCCATTGCGTTGATGGCGGTGGGTGCGGGCCTGGACTTTCCCGATCTGCTGGCCAACCGCTGGCTGGCGGGCAAGGCCACCATTTTGAAACTGCTCGCCCTGCCCGCCCTGGCGTGGGTGTTGGCGACGGCGTTCAAACTTGAAGGCCAAGCCTTTCAGGTGGTGATGCTTTACGCCACCTTGCCGATGTCGGCCTCAAGCTATGTGCTGGCCCGCGAAATGGGCGGCGACGCGCCGCTGGCGGCGGGGATGATCACGGCGAGCACCTTGGTGGCCATGCTCACCATGACGCTGTGGATTGTTTTGTCTGCATAAATGCTGAAATCGCGTTTTCTCACGCTTGCGCGCACAGAGCCGCGCGGGTATAGTGCGGGCATGTCAAAGACGCCCTTTGATTCCTCCGTTTTTCCTCAGCGCCACTTGCTTGGCATCGAAGGGCTATCGCCTCTCGATATCTCGCTTTTGCTGGACCGCGCTGACGAATACGTCGAGCTCAACAGATCCGTCGGTGGTAAGCTCGATACGCTTGCCGGGCGGACGGTTATCAATCTTTTTTTCGAATCCTCCACCCGCACCCGCACCTCGTTCGAATTGGCCGGCAAGCGCTTGGGCTCCGACGTTATCAACATGTCGGTGTCCACCAGTTCGATCAAAAAGGGCGAGACCCTGATCGACACGGCGATGACGCTCAACGCCATGCACCCCGACGTGTTGGTGGTGCGTCACGGATCAAGCGGCGCGGTCAAGCTGTTGTCGGAAAAGGTCAACTGTGCGGTCATCAATGCTGGCGATGGACGTCACGAACATCCCACCCAGGCGTTACTCGACGCGCTGACCATTCGCCGCCGCAAGGGCCATCTGGACGGACTGCAAGTGGCGATCTGCGGCGACATCTTGCATTCGCGGGTGGCGCGTTCGAACATTCATTTGCTCAACACCATGGGCGCGCGTGTGCGCCTGATCGCGCCCAAGACGCTGCTGCCCGCCGAAGCCGAACGCCTCGGCGTGGAAGTGTTCCACGACATGAAAGCCGGGCTCAAGGACTGCGACATCGTGATGATGCTGCGCTTGCAGACCGAACGCATGAAGACCAACTTTTTCCCCACCGTGCGCGAGTATTACCGCTTTTTTGGCCTCGACTACGCCAAGCTGGAATCCGCCAAACCCGACGCGCTGATCATGCATCCGGGGCCGATGAACCGGGGCGTCGAAATCGCATCCGACGTCGCCGACGACATCGGGCGCAGCGCCATCCGCGAGCAGGTCGAAATGGGCGTTGCAGTGCGCATGGCGTGCTTGGAAGTGCTGACCCTCAACCTTGAGCGCGAGGCCGTGGCATGACCCTCAAAGACACTCCCGGTCGCATCGCCTATGTCAACGCCCGTCTTTTGGACCCGGCCACCGGCCTCGACACACTCGGCGGCGTGCTCACCGAAGGCGAGTTCATCGTCGATGCCGGGGCGCATTTGTTCGACGGACTGCCCCCCGAAGACGCCATCCTGATCGACTGCCATGGACATTGTTTGTCTCCCGGCTTGGTCGATATGCGCATCCAGATCAGCGGCCAAGATTTTAGCAACGTCGGCTCATCCGCAGTCGCCGGCGGCGTCACCACGGCGGTGTGTCTGCCCAGCACCACACCGATCATTGATGATCGCGCGGTGGTCGAATTCGTCGCCCGCGCGGCGCGCAAGGCCGGACTGGTCAAAGTCTATCCCTACGGCGCGCTGACCAAAGGTTTGCAAGGCGAAGAGCTGGCGGAAATGGGCATGCTCGCCGAAAGTGGCGCGGTGGCGTTTACCGACGCCACCAAAGCGGTCGCCAACGCCCGCACCATGGCGCAAGCGCTGTCTTACGCCGCGACCTTTGGATTGTTGCTGGTTCAACATCCCGAAGACCCCAGCTTGTCCGAAGAAGGCGTGATGAACGAGGGCGAGACCGCCACGCGTTTAGGCCTCACCGGCATCCCCATTGAGGCCGAACTGATCATCATCGAGCGCGATTTACGCTTGGTCGAAATGACCGGCGGGCGGCTGCACATCGCCCACGTGTCGACGGGCAAAAGCCTGGATCTGATCCGTAGCGCCAAAGACCGGGGCCTGAGCGTCACCTGCGACACCGCACCGCCCTATTTTGCGCTCAACGAAACGGCGGTGGGTGACTATCGCACCTTTGCCAAGCTATCGCCGCCGCTGCGCGCGGAATCGCACCGCACCGCCATCATCCAAGGCTTGCAAGACGGCACCATCGACGCCATCGCATCCGACCACACGCCCAAAAGCGAAGACATGAAGCGTCTACCGTTCGCCGACGCCGCCTACGGTGGCCTGGGCATGGAAACGCTACTCGCCACCACCTTGGAATTGGTGCACAACGGCCACCTCAGTTTGTTGCAAGGCTTGAGCCTGATCACCAGCCAGCCCGCAGACCTTTTGGGACTGCCCGCCGGTCACCTCAGCGCAGGGGCCGCCGCCGACTTTATCGTCTTCGATCCGGATCGCGGTTGGAAAGTCGATGCACGTGAGCTGCACTCCAAAGCCAAAAACACACCCTTCGACGGTCGCCCGATGCAAGGCCGCGTGCTTAAAACCGTGATCGACGGCCGCTTGGTCTTCGATTTGGACACCTAATTCATGAACGAAACATTCCTCATTCACGCACTGGCCGGATTGGGTGGATACCTGCTCGGCGCGGTGCCGTTCGGCATCGTCATCGCGCGTTTGTTCGGCCTCGGCGATTTGCGCCAGATCGGTTCGGGCAACATCGGCGCGACCAACGTCTTGCGCACCGGCAACAAATTCGCCGCCGCCCTCACGCTGCTTTTGGATTCCGGCAAGGGCGCGATCGCCGTGGGCATCACCTATTTGCTGACCCAAGACCCGTTCGCCGGGCTGGCGGCGGGCTTTTGGGCGGTGATGGGCCACAACTTCCCCATCTGGCTGAAATTCAAAGGCGGCAAAGGCGTCGCCACCACGCTCGGCGTGCTGCTCGCCACCGCCTGGCCTGTGGGACTGGCCGCCATTGGCACGTGGATCGCCACCGCAGCGGTGTTTCGCTACAGCTCGCTCGCAGCCCTGATCGCCCTGGCCGCAGCCCCCGCATATGCATGGTATTTCGCCACCCCCCAGCACGCGCTGCTGGCGGGTTTGCTGGCGGCGCTGGCCTGGGTGCGGCACCACGAAAACATCCGCCGCCTACTCAAAGGCGAAGAAAGCAAGATCGGCAAAAAGAAAAAAGTCGCCTAGGTTCGACCAGAAGTCTTGCGCACAAAACAGTCCTGCTTAGCCTCCCCCATTGCCGCCGATATTTTTTTAGTTGCCGGAACCACGGCTTTTAGCCTGCAGCAGACGCTCCTGTTTGCCGCAGGAAAACCAATCATTGAATTTAGTTTTTTCAAACACACCTATTAGTGTAACGAAAGAGATGGCAACCGGTACCATAGCCACACGGCCCAGGCCGTTACTTGGCATTAGAGGAAAGCAACCTCGTGAAACATATTGAATTACGTGACAGTTTTTTGATTGGGCACCGCCAGATCGATGCGGAACATGCCCATATGGTGACGCTGCTCAACGCATGCATCGATATTTCAAATGCAAAAGGTAATAGAGCCGACTTTTCAACCAAATTTTTAGAATTGGGAGACGCTGTTGGCAAGCACATGATAAATGAAGAGGCCATCATGATTGAGTTTGGCTACTTGAATGTAGATAAAGAAATTGGTGTGCACGAAAAGGGCATTCAAATCTTTGATGAATTGGTCAAAGACTGCCAACGCAATGTCAGTACGGAAATGATATTGAAACAGGCCGTCAGCAACCTGTTGGAACTGATGCTCAAGGCAGATTTAGGATTTAAGGATTATCTACATAAAATCGGATATTCGGAACCATTTGCGGATATCCCGCACCCTGCCAATGCTACGAAAGTCCTATCGTCCGCTATGGGTCAAAAGCAGACAAAATAGCCTCATCGATATTTCGCCCGCTTCCCCCCCCCTGAGCCAGACACAACCACCCCGCCCTTGACCGCACGCGCATAATTGCGCACCCTCTCGCCCATACAGAGAGAGGCAAGGCATGTCACCACCGAAGAACGAAACGCTCGACTGGCTGCGTCTGATCCGCAGCGAGAACGTCGGCCCAATTACGTTTTACAAACTTTTGGAACGCTTCGGCACCGCGCGCGCGGCGTTGGATGCCTTGCCGGACATGGCCAAGCGCGGCGGGGCGAAGTCTTTTAAAGCTCACCCCAAGGCCGAGGCGGAACGTGAAATCGAGGGGCTGGTGAAAGTCGGCGGGCAGATCGTTTTGCGCACCGATAGCGACTTCCCGCCGTTGCTGTCGCAAGTTGAAGACGCGCCGCCGTTGCTCAGCGTGCTGGGCCATAGCCACTTGTTGAAAAAGCGCACCATCGCCATCGTCGGCGCGCGCAACGCGTCGCTCAACGGCAAAAATTTTGCCCGGCGCATCGCTGCGGATTTGGGCGCGGCGGGCTTGTTGATCGCGTCGGGCATGGCGCGTGGGCTGGACGCCGCCGCGCACCAAGGCGCGATGGACAGCGGCACCGTGGCGGTGCTGGGCGGCGGCGTGGACGTGATTTATCCGCGCGAAAACGAAGCCCTTTACCAAGAACTCACAGAGCGCGGCGCGATCATTTCCGAGGTGCCGCTGGGCACCAAACCACAAGCGCGCCACTTTCCGCGCCGCAACCGCATCATTTCGGGCATGGCGCGCGGCACCGTGGTGGTCGAGGCGTCGCTAAAATCGGGGTCGCTGATCACCGCGCGCATGGCCTTGGAACAGGGCCGGGAAGTGTTCGCCGTTCCGGGCGCGCCGAGCGATCCGCGGGCGTCGGGATGCAACAAATTGCTCAAAGAGGGCGCAAACCTCACACAAAATGCCGAAGATGTTTTAGACGTCCTCAGACCCATTTTATCGAGCCCGCTTTCCGAACCCAAGCCATTGAATTTTCAACAAAAAGTTCCGCCCATACCGGATGATACCGAGATCGAAAAAGCGCGTACCGAAGTGCAAGAAATGCTCTCCCCCGCTCCGGTTACAGTTGACGAACTGGTCCGTAACTGCCAATTCTCCCCTGCGGCGGTTTCGCTGGTGCTTCTGGAAATGGAGCTCGCGGGACGGCTGGAGCGCCACCCTGGAAACCGGGTGTCCCTTATATAAGTATGTAAGAATATGGTTCGAGGCTACATGCACGTCGTCGTCGTAGAATCGCCCGCAAAGGCGAAAACCATCAATAAGTACCTTGGCTCTGATTACAAGGTGCTCGCCAGTTATGGCCACATCCGCGACCTGCCGTCGAAGGACGGATCGGTGCGTCCTGATGAAGACTTCGCCATGGACTGGGAGATAGATGCACGCTCCGCCAAACAAGTTAAGGAAATCGCCGACGCCATGAAAGGCGCGGACGGTTTGTACCTCGCGACCGATCCGGATCGTGAAGGTGAAGCCATCGCTTGGCATGTGCGCGAAGTTCTGGAAAAGAAAAAGCTGCTTGCGGGCAAAGAGGTCAAACGCGTGGTCTTTAACGAGATCACCAAGACCGCCATTCAAGAAGCCTTCTCCAAGCCGCGCGAATTGGACAATGAACTGGTCGATGCCTACATGGCACGCCGGGCGTTGGATTATTTGGTGGGTTTCACGCTCAGCCCGGTTTTGTGGCGCAAACTGCCCGGTTCGCGCTCCGCAGGTCGCGTGCAGTCGGTCGCCTTGAAACTGTTGTGCGAACGCGAAACCGCGATCGAAGCCTTCAATCCACAAGAATACTGGTCCGTACAAGGTGCGTTCGACACCGGCTCGGGCATCATGGTCAACGCCAACCTGACCATCTTGAACGGCGACAAGCTCGACAAGATGAGCCTCAAGACCGAGGCTGACGCCAAGCGCGCCCAAGCCGCCATCGAAAGTGGTCCGTTTTCGGTCGCCACCATCGAAAAGAAACAAAGCCGCCGCAACCCACCGCCGCCGTTCACCACCTCGACGTTGCAGCAAGACGCGTCGCGCAAGCTGCACTTTTCGGCCAAGAAAACCATGCAGGTGGCGCAGCGTTTGTACGAAGGCGTCAACATCGGCGGCGAGACCGTCGGCCTGATCACCTACATGCGTACCGACGGCGTGACCATGGCAGGCGAAGCGATGAACGCGTGCCGTTCGTTGATCAGCCAAAACTATGGCGAGGCGTATCTGCCCGGCCAGCCACGGGTTTTCAAAACCAAAGCCAAAAACGCCCAGGAAGCGCACGAAGCGATCCGCCCCACCGACGTGTTCCGCAAGCCCAAAGACATGGCCGGACACTTAGACGCGGATCAAATGAAGCTTTACGACTTGATCTGGAAACGCACCATCGCGTGCCAGATGGAGCCAGTGGTCCTCGACCAAGTCGCCGTCGATATCGCCCAAGCGGAACGCACCGTGGTGATGCGCGCGACCGGATCGATGATCGCGTTTGATGGTTTTTACCGCCTGTACACCGAAGGTCGCGACGAAGACGCCGCTAAGGGAGATGACGACGAACGCATCTTGCCGGACATGACCGAAGGTCAGGCCCTGGGCCTCAAGGAAGTCCTGCCCGAGCAGCACTTCACCCAGCCGCCACCGCGCTTCACAGAAGCCAGCTTGGTCAAAAAACTTGAAGAATTGGGCATCGGCCGGCCATCAACCTATGCGTCGATCATTTCGGTGCTGCAAGACCGCAATTACGTGACGCTGGACAAGCGCCGCTTCTTCCCCGAAGACCGTGGCCGCTTGGTGACCACGTTCCTGCAAAGCTTTTTTGAGCGCTATGTGGAATACGGCTTCACAGCCGATTTGGAAGAAAAGCTCGACGATATTTCCGGTGGGCGGATCAAGTGGAAAACCGTGCTGGACGAGTTCTGGCGCAATTTTTCCGCCGCCGTCGATGGCATCAAAGAGCTGCGCGTGCGCGAAGTGCTCGACACCTTGGACGAAGTTCTCGCCCCACACTTTTTCCCCGAGCCTGAAAACGAAGGCGACGCCGACCCGCGCAAGTGCCCGACCTGCGACGACGGAAAACTGTCGCTCAAGCTGGGCAAGTTTGGCGCGTTCATCGGCTGTTCCAACTATCCCGAATGCCGCTTCACCCGCCCGCTGGTGACACCGCAAAACGGTGACGGCGATCCCGCGATTACCGAGCTGGAAAAAGGCCCCAAGGTTTTGGGCATCGATCCCGAAACCAAGCTAGAAGTCACTTTGCGCAAAGGCCCCTACGGCGTCTACGTACAACGCGGCGAAATCGATCCCGAGGATAAAAAGTTCAAGCCCAAGCGCTCGTCCTTGCCCAAAGGCGAAAATCCGGGTGAGCTGACCTTTGAACGCGCCCAGGGGCTGTTGAGCCTGCCGCGCAAGATCGGTCCGCACCCCGAAGACCAGCAAATGATCCAAGCTGGCATCGGCCGCTTTGGCCCCTATTTGCAGTACGCGGGCATGTTCGTGTCGCTTAAAGAAGACGACCCGGTGGAAATCGGCCTCAACCGCGCGGTGACACTGATCGCCGACAGCGGCAAAAAACCGCCCGTCGAAGTCGGTAAACACCCCGACGACAACAAACCGATCTTGCTCAAGACCGGACGTTGGGGCCCGTTCATCACCCACAACCGCGACCGCGCCAACTTGCCAAAGGACTTGGACAAGGACGACCTGACGCTGGAAAAAGCGATTGAACTGATCAACGCCAAGGCCAAGCCGAAGAAAGCGCCCGCGAAAAAGAAGGCTGCGCCGAAAAAGGCTGCTGCGAAGAAACCTGCGGCCAAAAAGGCGGTTACTAAAAAACCTGCGGCAAAGAAAAAAGCACCGGCGAAGAAAAAAGCCGCGCCCAAAGCAAAGCCAAAGGCTGACACAGAACAGGCCGCCAGCTAAACTGGTCCTATGTCAAAACACACCCCCCATGTCGCCCCGTTCCCGTCCAAGGAACAGATCCTTGAGTTCATCAAGGACAGCCCCGGCCGCGTCGGCAAGCGCGAGATCGCGCGCGCCTTCCATCTTGATGCTGATCAAAAGATGCAGCTCAAGAAGGTCTTGAAGGAACTCAAAGACGACGGCCAGCTGCACTCCAGCCGCAAGCGTTTTGCCGATCCGACCGCGCTGCCGCCTGTAACTGTGTTGGAAGTCACCGCCACCGATATCGATGGCGAGCTGTTGGCGCGCCCGGTGGTGTGGGATTCTCCGCTTGAAGCGCCAGTGATCTACATGGCCCCGGTGCGCCGTGGTCAAGGCGCGCTGGGCATCGGTGATCGGGTGCTGGCGCGGATGACGCGCATCGACGATACCGAGGACGGCAAGCCCGCATACGAAGGCAACACCATCCGTCGCCTGGAACACGCACCGGCGGACGTCTTGGGGGTCTATAAGCTGGACCGTGCGGGCCATGGACGCTTGCGTTCCACCGACCGCCGCCAGCGCGATGAATTCGTCGTCGTCGATACCAACGATATCAAAATCGAAGAAGGCGATCTGGTCCGCGCCGAAGTGCTGCCGGGCAAGAAGCTCGGCCTGCGTCAGGTCAAACTGCGCGAAAAAATCAACCGTGCCGGGGCTCAGGCGATCACCCAAATCGCCATTTATGATCGTTCCATCACGGTCGAGTTCCCCGAAGACGCGCTCAAGCAAGCGCGCGCCGCCGGTCCCGCGACCATGGCGGATCGTGTCGATTTGCGCGATATACCGTTGATCACCATTGACGGCGAAGATGCCCGCGATTTCGATGACGCGGTTTTCGCCGAACCCGATACCGATCCAAAAAACCCCAATGGGTGGCACCTGATCGTCGCCATCGCCGACGTCAGCTGGTACGTGCGGCCGAATGATGCGCTGGATCAATCAGCGTTCGTGCGCGGCAATTCGGTGTATTTCCCCGACCGCGTGGTGCCGATGCTGCCAGAAGAACTCAGCAACGGCTGGTGCTCGCTACGCCCCGACGAAGATCACCCGTGCCTTGCCGCGCACATGTGGATCGATTCTGAGGGCCACCTGAGGCGCCATAAGTTCGTGCGCGCGATGATGAAATCCGTGGCGCGCACCACCTACACGCAAATTCAGCACGCCCAAGACGGTAATCCGGGTGATTTGACCACGCCGCTGGTTGAAAACGTCATCACGCCGCTGTACGGCGCGTACACGACCCTTTTAAAGGCCCGTGAGCAACGCGGCGTGTTGGAGCTGGACCTGGCCGAGCGCCAGATCGTTTTGGCCGAGGACGGCACCGTGGCGAAGGTTGTCGAACGCGAACGCTTTGACAGTCACAAACTGATCGAAGAATTCATGGTTCTGGCCAACGTCGCAGCCGCCGAAACGCTGGAACGCGTCAAACAGCCGTGCATGTACCGCGTTCACGACGAGCCATCGCGCGAAAAAATCGAAAGCCTGCGTGAATTCCTCGAAGGCGTGAACATGCCCTTCGCCAAGGGCCAGGTGATCCGCGCCAGCCACTTCAATGAGATTTTGGTCAAGGTCAAAGACACCGCCAACAGCCACATGGTCAGCGAAGTGGTGCTGCGTTCGCAGGCGCAAGCCGTCTACAGCCCCGACAACCTCGGCCATTTTGGCTTGGCGCTACGCCGCTATTGCCACTTCACATCGCCGATCCGGCGCTATGCCGATCTGCTGGTGCACCGCGCGCTGGTGCGCGGCATAGGGCTTGGCGACGGTGGTCTGGAAGACGATCACAAGGATTTCGTCGAACAAGGCGAGCACTTATCCGTCACCGAACGCAACGCCGCCGCCGCCGAACGCGACGCCGTGGACCGCTTCACCGCGCTGTTCTTGGCCGACCAGATCGGCTCGATCCTCAAAGGCCGGATCAACGGCGTGACGCGTTTTGGCGTGTTTGTGACCTTGGATGAAACCGGCGCGGATGGCTTGGTGCCGATCCGTTCACTCGGCGAAGATTTCTTCGTTCACGACGAGCACAACCACACCCTGTGGGGACGCGAAACCGGCTATGAATATCACCTTGGCGACAAGGTTGAGGTTTTGATCCTTGAATCCGATCCGATCACCGGATCGACCGTGTTTCAAATCACCAAGGGCGGCTCGCAAGGCAAGCCTCGCCCCGATGGTCGCGGTAAAGGTAAGTTCGCCAAAGGTCAGCCTTCCGGTAAATCCCCTGGAAAACCTCCAGGCAAAGCCAATGGCAGGCCCGCTAAAGCGAAAAAGCCCAAAGGCAAGTCGCGCGCATCGCGGCGAAAAGCCCGCCAAACCTAAACAAAGACCAGCAATTCCCCACATAGTCGGTGTGGTTTCGAAACAAATTGGTGACGAAACCGCAAAAATGTACGACTATTTACCTTATGGGGAATGAAGCATATAGACAGGTATGGGCAGGCCAAGCACGACTGGGCCTTGCCGCCGTGTTGGGGCTCTCAGCCGTGGCGGCGCTGGGCGCGTGCGCCCCCAGCGAAACCTCGCGGACATCTCAACAGCGCCCCATCGTGGTCGCTGAAGAGGCCGCTTTGATTTCTCCTGCTGTTCAAAACCGAATTCTAAAAAATGACACTTTTCAATACCGTGCCGCCCGGTCAACGGTGCGCGCCGGACTGAAAGGCATTGCCCAGCGCTACATCAATCTTGTCGATATGGACGACTTGGCCTTGGATGGCCTGCGCGGGCTCGCCACCATCGATCCGGCGTTTAAGCTGAACATGGAAGACGGCATGATCCGTCTGAACTTGGATGAAACCAACATCGCAGACTTCGCCCGCCCGCTGAGCCGCGACCCCGCAGACTGGGCCCGGCTGACCACCAAAATCATCCGCGCCGGACGTAGCCAATCGCCAGAATTGCAAGAGGCTGATAATGAGCGCGTCTACGAAGCCCTGTTCGATGGCATGCTCGCCGGGCTCGACATTTTTTCGCGCTATTCCGGCGCGGACGAAGCCCGCGCCAACCGGGCGCGCCGTGATGGCTTTGGCGGCATCGGCATCCGCTTCACCAAATCCGAAAACGCCATCCTGGTCACCCACGTTCAAGAAGACAGCCCCGCCCACGGCGTCGGCCTGCGCCCCGGCGACCTGATTCTCAAAATCAACGAAGACGCCATTGGTGAGCTGTCGCTGCGCAAAACAGCGCAACGCTTGCGCGGGCCGGTGGGCAGCCCCCTGACGCTGAGCATCGCGCGGCTGGACAGTGATGTCGAGCGGCCTGACCGCCACATCAGCTTTAAACTCAATCGCGCGCACATCGTCCCCGAAACCGTGCGCGCCAGTGTTGAGGACGACGTTCTGAAGCTAACCGTGACAGGCTTTAACAAGAACACTTCGCCCAGCATGCACACCATCTTGCGCAAGAACGACGACGCCTTTCACAGTGGGCTGCTCAAGGGCGTGGTGATGGATTTACGCGGCAATCCCGGCGGGCTGTTGTCCCAATCGGTCAACGTCGCCGATTTGTTCTTAAACCGGGGGCGCATCATCGCCACCCGTGGCCGCCATCCTGATAGCTTTCACGACTATCGTGCCGGTGGCGCCGATTTGATCGACGGCAAGCCGCTGATCATCTTGGTCGATGGCGACAGCGCCTCAGCCGCCGAAATCGTCGCCAGCGCCCTTCAAGACCTTGGTCGCGCTGTGGTGATCGGTTCTTCGTCTTATGGCAAAGGTACGGTGCAAACCGTGATCAGATTGCCCAATGACGGCGAAATGACACTGACCTGGTCGCGCTTGGTTTCATCATCGGGTTACGCCCTTCACGGCCTGGGCGTTATGCCCACCGTATGCGCCACCAACACCCCCGTTGGCGACACCCAAGCCATCTTGGCCCCACAACACATCGACGACCAGCGCCAAGCCATGTCCGCATGGCGCGCCGCAGGGATGATTTTCGACGGCAGACGCCCGCAGCTGCGCGATTCTTGTCCTGCCAAGTCCTTTCAGGCCGGCAAAAATGGCGATTTGTTGATGCAGCTGGCCAACCGCGTCATTCACGATCCAGCGCTGTATCGGCGCGCATTGATGCTGTCGGAGCCCGTCAATACGGCGTCTCGGCATTAAAAAAAACTAATCGCGTAACGATAGTCTTGACATAAGCGCTAAGGTCCGTATTTTACGCCGCTCATACGTTTTCACGGATTTATGGCGGAGCAAAAGAAATGGCCAAGCCGAGCACCATCCTGATCAAGCTGGTCAGCACCGCTGACACCGGTTACTACTACGTGACTAAGAAGAACCCGCGCAACACGACCGAAAAAATGGAATTTCGTAAGTACGATCCCGTTGTTCGTAAGCATGTGGTCTTTAAGGAAGCCAAAATCAAATAAGGCTTTCCAGCACACCAGGAATAACAAAACGCGCCCTCAACGGGGCGCGTTTTTTGTTTATATGGGTATGTGGAAAAAGGTTAGGCCCCAAATACGCGCTCTCCCCAAAGATTTTGCGGGGTTTGGGCCTTCCCCCAAATGAACAAGGGGTTTGGGCCTTAGCCTAAGAATTTAGACAGCGTATCGAGGAAGTTGGGCACCGAAATCGGCTTGGCGATGTAACCTTCGCAGCCACCTTCGCGAATTTTTTCCTCATCGCCCTTCATGGCGAAGGCCGTCACTGCAATCACCGGGATGTGCTTGAGGTCGTCATCAGCCTTGAGCATCTTGGTGATTTCCAGCCCCGAGATTTCCGGCAGCTGGATATCCATCAAGATCAAGTCGGGCGTATGTTCCCGCGCAAGGTTCAGCGCATCGCGACCGTCCTTGGTTTGCACGGTCTCATAACCGTGTGCCTGCAAAAGATCATTGAAGAGCTTCATATTTAATTCGTTGTCTTCAACGATCAGGATGGTCTTGGCCATGGTCTTTCCTTCGGCTTCGGGGCTTCATACAAAACGGTTGCCCCCGGAACGATTCGATGCATGCTCGAATTATCCATGAGGCGGACCCCTCTTGCAGGCTTGATGATGTATCATTCCGAACGGCAAGTCAAACACCTCAAGCGCTTCAAACCTAGCAGGAATTCCTGCTATTTCAAAGAAGACTCAACACTCATTTCTCATAAAAAAAGAGGCCGTCACACTGCGTGACGGCCAAGTCGGGATTGGAGAAAACATGGAGAAACCGGAAAAGTCGCGTTCAAAAGCCTACTGGTGTGCTCAGCACCATGGGATCGACCAAACCCAAAGCCATCAAAAACAGCGAAAACGCGAGGCCAAATGCTTTGATCATCGTCATGAGACGTCCTTACGCGACCCAATGTCCGGTGATGGATGAACCATCGATCAGCTGATCATGACGGCATTCTTCCCCATTTTCTGTGATCGACATCACTCAGAGGCATGAAATCCATAGATAGTGTGCGGTTATTTCGTAGGTTAAGATATCCACAAAAACCATTTAGTTTATACAGATACCCACCATGCTGGAACTGTTCGTGAAAAAAACCATTGTGAATTGAGCTCAATCGGACAAAAATCCCAGCAAGTGGGCACGAGATAATCCGAATTGAGTAGGATACCTTCTTGCTAGACCCGCGCCTGTGCGTCCAAGAAATCCCCGCGAAAGGGAGTAAGCCTTGCTCAAGTCTCTCAGTGCGAAAATCATCGCAGCGGCTGTGCTGCTGATCACCATCAGTTCCGCAGCCGATTTCATCATTGCGTCCAATATCAACTCAACCCTCAACACCGAGACCGAAGCGCTCACGCATCGCATGCAAGGCGCTATCGTTGATAAAGATGCTCGCATCACCGCATTGCTGGGCGAAAACCTGACAACGGCTGAAAAAAACCTAGAGGCGGAACACGCCAAGGCGATCGCGGAAAACACCCTGCATACCGAACAGACGCGAAAGTTTCTGGAAGGCACGCGCAATGGCATTGCGGCGTCCAGCCTGACGCTGATCAAGAACGCCATGATGATGGGCGAGGCCGCTTCGGCACAGGACATGATGGACACGCTGCTGGAAAATCCCGACATCTACGCCATCAACCTGTGGCGCATCAGTGGCGAGATGTCCTTTCGCGACAATAAAACCATCGATGAAATCAACAAGCTTGCCGGTGACGAAGCGTTTGAGCCCCGTGACGAGGAAGAGCCAATTCTCATCGAGCAAGGTGGGCGGATGGACACCCTCAAAAAGGTGGTCGAAAGCCATGAAAGCGGCCAAGTCACCACCGGCGAAATCGAAAACGACGATGGCGAGATGGAGCCCGTAGAATACGCCTATTACCTTTTGGAAAACGAAGAAAACTGTCAAGGCTGCCACGGGGAAACCACCAGCCCGCGCGGTGTTTTGGAAGTGGCCGTTTCGCGTGCCGCTTTGATCGCATTGGAACAAACCGCCGCCACCAAGCTGGTAGAGATGGAAGCCCTGCAAGTCTCTGAAAAAGAAAAACTGGAGCAAACCAACGCCGAAAACGCCAACATCGTCAAACAGCAAACCAACGCCGTCAATGACGAGGTCGCCCAGGGCAAAGCCCGTGTGGCGGAAACCCAGTCGAGCGCTTCGACCATGTCGGTGGCGTCGAAAGTGGGCTTTTTCATCGCCACCGTGGGCGTGCTGTTTTTGGTCCTCAACACCCTTTTGACCAAACCCGTGCACGCCATGACCGGGGCCATGGGCCGCTTGGCCGATGGCGACTTGAGCGCCGAGATTCCCGCCAGTGGACGTGAGGACGAAATCGGCAAAATGGCGTCGGCCGTGCAGGTGTTCAAAGACAACGCCATCGAAGTGAAACGCCTGGAATCCGAACAAGCGCAAAATGAGCGCCGCGCCCTACGTGACAAAGCCAAGGCTATGCAAGAATTGGCCGATGCCTTCGAAAACAGCGTCGGCACCGTGGTCAAGGCCGTAAGCACAGCGGCGCGCGGGATGGAAAGTTCGGCCGAAGGCCTCGCAGCAACGGCGGAACACACATCAGACCGCTCGCAAGCCGTGACCAATGCCGCCGAGCAGGCCTCCGCAAATGTTCAGACGGTCGCGTCTGCCGCCGAAGAACTGTCTGCGGCGATTTCCGAAATTTCGCGCCAAGTTTCGCAGTCGACCACAATTGCGGGCGAAGCCGTGAACGAAATCGACAGCACCAATGCAAAGGTTCAGGGCTTGGCCGATGCCGCCAATCGCATCGGCGAAGTGGTGGCGTTGATCACCGACATCGCGGACCAGACCAACCTGTTGGCGCTCAACGCCACCATCGAGGCCGCGCGGGCGGGCGAGGCTGGCAAAGGCTTTGCGGTTGTTGCCGGCGAAGTGAAAAACCTCGCCAACCAGACCGCCAAGGCGACCGAGGAGATCTCCACCCAGGTCGACGCCATCCAAGGCGCAACCGAAGACGCTGTCGGAGCCATCCAAAGCATCGGCGGCACCATCAACCGGATCAGCGAAATCGCATCGACCATCGCATCCGCGGTTGAAGAACAAGGCGCCGCAACCCAGGAAATCGCCCGCAATGTGGAACATGCCTCCAGCGGC